>ERZ1026890.529-NODE-529-length-21586-cov-81.729367_pt1 | contig 21586 bp, 14 predicted proteins | sample MGYA00380175_ERZ1026890 | MGnify/ENA primary metagenome ERZ1026890 (study PRJEB33269, sample SAMEA4719811) | human gut metagenome | biome: human-associated habitat; feature: organic feature; material: feces | place: Cameroon | collected 2013-10 ...
ACTGGCGACTTACAAAGTTGGTGTGCCAGGTAGCTGAGAAACCGGCATAGTGGATATCGATGAATCCGTTCAGAATAGCTGATGGAGAATAAGACAGGGTTGAGTTGTCGTAATGTACTACGCTTGGCTTCTTCTCATCATCCCAGTTGCTTACAAACTCATCAAAGTCCTTGATCTTGTTCTTGCTCAAAGCGGCATTTCCTTCTACAGACAACCATGACAATGGTGCCCAGCCGGCTGCCAGCTCTACGCCCATACGGTAAGAATCCTTGATGTTGGTGGTCAGCGCCTCGCCGATGTCACTCAACTGTCCGGTCTGAGCCAGCTGGTTGTCATAATCCATATAGTAGAAGTTGGCGCCTGCATGCCAGTTGTTGCCCTGATACTGATAGCCGAACTCTACATCGAGCAGCTTCTCCTCTTTAGGGAATGGATAGTTGAAGTTGTCGGTAAAGTTGTTGCGCTCTGGCTCGCGGTTGCTGTAGGCTACAGATGCGTATGTCTTGTGGCCATCCTTGTTGAAGCTGATACCTGCCTTAGGGTTGAAGAAGTTGTACTTCTCGTTGATGTTCAGCTCCTGGTTCTTGTAGCTGCCATCTGCCTGGGCGATAAATTTGTCGTTGATACCGTCGGTCTTGTATTCTACACGGCGATACTGTAGGTCAGCGAAGGCATTCCAGTAGTCTGCAAAGCGATAGCTTGCCTTGACGAAGGCGCTGTAGTCATACTTGTGGGCATCAGAATCATAGTACTTATACTTTCCGTTGCTGCCGAAGAACTTCTTCTCGGCATCCTGGTTGGCGATATAAGTAAGGTATCCCCAGTGGTTGCCGCGGAACTGCTGCAGGTTCAATCCGCCGATAACATCCCAGTGCTCATCCTTGTAGTTGGTATTGTATACCATGCCGTAGGTATGCTGGGTGAGTCCCTTCTTGCGGATGAAGTCAGACTTCTTAACCTTGTTGCCCTCTGCATCCTTGTAAACGAGTCCGAACTTGGCAAACTTGGCGTTGTTCTTAAACTCCTTGTAGTAGCCGTAGCCATAGGTGTAATGCAGTGAGAGGCTGTGGCTCCAGTGGCTGCCAGGTGTCCAGGTAGCCGAAAGGATGTTGTGGTTCTGATAGAAGTTATCAGTAGTCTTGTCCCATTTGCTTCCGTCGCGCAGGGTATAAGGAGTGATGGTATAATCGCCCTTGTCGTTGCGAACCATATCGCCTGTCAGCACGTTAAACTTATCCAGACCTGCCTTATACATATCTTTATAAGTGCGGATGCCATCCTGAAGGAGGCTGAAGTTAGAGTTGTAATCTCCGCCCAGCACACCGTTCCAAGCCTGACCGGTCTTCTCGAAGTTGCCGATGTTCTTGTAGCTTATCTTGAAGTTATCGCCCAGCCAGGTCAGTCCGCCATAGTAAGAACCTGAGCGGCCTGCTGTGCCGTCTACATAACCGTCGGTAGCAGTCTCGTGATAAGCACCGTCAAAAATCAGATGCTTGCCGAGCAGACCTGTAGAGAAGCTGGCGCCTGTATAATAGGTGTTGTAAGAACCGAAAGAGCCGGTAACTTCTGCAGTAGGGGTGAGCGAAGGAGCAGCTGTAGCCATAGAGATGCTTCCACCGAAGGCACCGTCGCCATTGGTAGAAGAACCCACGCCGCGCTGTACCTGGATGCTGCCCAGGAGCGAAGAATAACTGTTCATGTTAGCCCAGAAAACGGTCTGGTCTTCCGGTGAGTTGAGAGCCACTCCGTCGAGTGTTACATTGATGCGGCTTCCGGCAGCGCCACGAATGCGCATATAGGTAGTACCGGTGCCGATACCGTTCTCACTCCAGGCGAGAATGCCCGGTGTACGAGAAAGGAGAAATGGCAATTCCTGACCTGAGCAAGAGAATTGTTTGAGTTCTGATTTCCTGATGTTAGCCACGGCGTATGGAGCTTCCTTTGTGGCACGTACGCCTTTTACAATCACTTCATTCAAATTCTGCACCTTCAAGGTGTCGATTTTTGTCTGTGCCAGTGCAGCCTGGCTTGCCAAAGAGCAAAACGCTACACTGAGTGCGATCCCGTTGAATCTTTTCATTTATTTAAATTAAAAACATCATATAAGGGGGAATTTGCCTTATTTTCCTACGCCAGCATTACCTGGTTCAGGTCGATGGGTATATTCTCAGCATCCGCTTTTTTCTCTTTTCCGGCGGTAGCACCCCTTAGTTAGCTCTCTGCTAACCGGGTGCAAAGTTACAAATAAATTTTAATCCCGCAAAATTTACGTAGATTTTTACTATATTTGTGTCCTTTTATCATTCTTTTTTCTTATATTTGCAGTCGGATTGCTGTTATTCGCAGTCCTTACAGTTTGAAACCTAAACTTCATGTGATATGGTTATGAGACGATATATTTCACATTTGTTCACTTGGGTCATCTCTTTCCTGACCCTGTTGGCATTCTCATCGTGCTTTAATGAGCATACTAAGGAACAGCTCGATGGGGGTGGCAGCAATGGTTCTGCGTCTGAAATATTCGATACGACCATAGCTCCTTTATATGATTTTATGGGTGGAGCTATAGATGGTGAAGGCATCTGCGACATTCAGCGTCTGGACAGTCTGCTTTCTCTTTCTGCTGATGATGAACAGCTTTATTCTTCCTGGCAATATCTTTATCGGGCTATCGGCATGTGTAATAAGTCGCTGGATATGATAGATTTACAGTCTGTCAGGCTTACCGATAACCAGAAGGCGCTGTTCAAGGCTGAGGTGCGTGCTATCAGAGCCATGATGTATTATGAGGCGATGGATTTGTATGGCAGGATTCCGGTACTCCTGTCTTCGGCAGAATCGCTCATCTATGAACCGGCTTCGGGCTCTTCGGTAACCGATGAAAAGCTGTCGGCGCAGAGCGAACGGAGCGAAGTCTTCCATTTTATCTTCAGCGAATTGCAGCAGGTGTTGCCTTATCTTCCTCAGACGTCCAGTTTGGAGGAAGGCTCTCATTATGGGCGCATCACGCAGCCTGTGGTCAACTTCCTGCTGGCTAAGCTGGCGCTGAATGCTGAAATCTATATGTACAACGATTGGACGCAGGGTTACAGGAAACGTCCGAAGGGTAGGGACCTGGAATTTATGGTGCGTACAGCCGATGGCGCCTCGCTCATTACGGGCGGCAAGGCGAGTGAGAACCGCAGCAGGATATTGAATGCATGGGAAACCTGTATCTTCTATTGCAACAGACTGGCTGATGAAGGCTGCAGTTTAGAGGAGGATGAAATCTTCAACAGTTCTGTGCGTTATCAGATGCCGGATGATGCGCTGCTGATGGATGAGGCTGATTCTGTTCAGCATTCACGGTCAGCCAAACCTCTGTTCCGTTTCCGTTATGCTGATGTGTTGCTGATGAAGGCTGAGGCGATGGAGCGCAACGATGGGGATGGCAGGGCAGAGTATAATATGGTTCGTGCGCATGCCGGTTTGCCTGCGCGCAAGTCTTCGCTTGCCAATATTCTGGAAGACCGTCAGGTTGTGCTGGCGGGCGAGACCTTCCACCGTCAGGACCTTATCCGTTTCGGCAAGTTCCTCAAGTCCTCGCATCTTCGCCGTTCTGTTCAGTCCGCTCTCTCATCCTGTTCCATCGTCTTCCCGATACCTCAGCGAAGCCTTGCCTTCAATGGCAAGTTGGTTCAGAACAAAGGATATGAGGCTATGGAATAGCCAAAAACTCTTCACTCTTCACCCGACAGCTCGAATCCCCTTTATATAAAGGTGTTGCGGAGGGTGAAGAGTTTTTCGTAACTCTTCACCTCTCTTCACCCACTCTTCACCTCTCGAACCCCCTTTATATAAAGGAATTCCCAGCGATTGGGTGAAGAGTGAAGAGTAAAATCAATTTTTCTTCTTCTTTTTTAGAACCGCCGGAACCGATGTGATATTTCGGTTATTGAAAAACCTGATAAACCGGTTTTCATTCGCTGTTTGGCTTAGACAGCCCACTGTTCTGCCTTTCGCTAGTCCGCTGTTCTTGTTTCACTAGTCCCCTGTTTCCGATTAATAAAACCATTTTTTTTCGTTTTTAAAATCACTTTTTTCCTTTTCCCCTCCTCATTTCAAAATAAAATTTGTACTTTTGCATGCATATTAACACGATTAAACGATAATCTTGGCAGATGCCAGATACAAAAATAAGAACGAAATGGATACATTATATTTACTGCAGTTCGCCTGTTTCCTATTTATGCTCGTCAATGCCCTTATCCTGGGCATTACCCGTCTGCACATGAAGTGGATGAACCGGCGATATGAAGTTTCACGATGGCTGATTGTCGGAGCCATGGTAGGACTGGCTTTGCAATATCTCATGCAGATGCTCTTGGGCTTCCGTGCGCAAGGCGATTCCGTGGGAGCCGTTTTCAATATGCTGGTCTATCCTCCTTGCTTCTCGCTCATCGCTATCGGCATTTACAATATTGAGGCAACGCATGCCAACCGCCGGAAGATGAACATCGTCTGCGCCAGCATCTATGCCGCCATATTGGCTGCCTTCAGCATCGGCTATATCCAGAGCGGAAACTTCCATATCGGCAGTTGGATTTATGTAATGATTGTCCTGTTCGGTATCAACGTAGCCTATTGCATCTATATGGTAATGGTGGAAATCAAAAAGCGCAGGATGATGCTGGAGATGATGGCAGGTTACGATATCCTACCTTACGTGAGATATGCGCGAGCCAGCGTATTCGTCCTTTTTCTGCCTGCTATAGCCATGCCTTTTGCAGTTCTTTCCACCCAGTCTCTATACGTTATCGGACCTCTGGGACTGTTTGCCGTCTTTTTCTTCACGCTCAGTTTTATGGCTTTGGGCTATAATTACATGCCTACTGAAGAACTTCTGGATAAGGAGGAAGAGGAGAATGCTGCCATGGAAAGCAGGGGAGACGATTCTGCTTCTGAACTTCAGAATACAGAACTGATGGATAAGGAAGAATCTTTACAAACTATGTCGCCAGAACGGCGGCAGGAAATCATCCGTAAGAAGCTCGATGCCTGGTGTTCTGCCAAGGGTTATAAGGATACTGCACTGAATATGATTACCCTGTCACGTTCGTTGAATATCAACAGATACGCGTTGTCGCGCTACCTCTCATCCTGCCTCAATACCACCTTCCGTCTCTGGCTTGCCGATGTGCGTTTTGAGGCTGCCAAGAAGATGATGTTGGATAACCCCGACTTCGGTAATGACATCATTTCTGCCGAGTGCGGCTTCTCTTCCCGTACCCATCTCTACCGTATGTTCAAAGAGAAAGAAGGTTGCTCTCCTACGGCTTGGAGAGAGAAAAACTGTTAAAAAGTATGTATAAGGTGTCTCCTTCCCCCACGAAGGAGACACCTATTTGATAGCAATGCGACACCAAGTGGGGGGAATGCGACACCTTGTTTCAAAAAAAAACACTATATTTGCACCATGAAAAGTATAATAGAATCATTAGCCAAAGACGAACAGGCTATCCTGATAGTAGCTCTGTTCCTCCTCATTTATGTTGGCATCATGATTAATGTCATGGTGAGGGAATATAGGACCTATCTTGATGATCACCCGATGTATCATTTCAGCCTGGGTGATTTCATCAGGAGAGGGCGTTTTTATATCTGCCTCATCCTCGGCGTAGTGTTCATCACGTTCGTGGGGCTGGTAGTCAGTCTGATGGCAATCAGTATTCAGTAATTTCTTGATAAAATATAATAACAAAATTAGTGTTAATTTATGAAACATTTTTCAAATCAATCCAATGGGTCGCACGTCGACCGTATGAACAGTGGGGGGGCGATAATCCGTAGATTCGCTCTGTTCCCATTGATGTTGCTCATGTTGTTGCTTCTGCCAGCCGGCATGGTTGCGCAGACTGATTACGAGGAGTTTGTAACGCTCACTGTCTTAGAGGGTGCTCCAGGTGGCTACGCCGCTAATGAGGGTTACGCTAACCTCGTTGATGGTCAAGACTCTAAGTGGTGCTGCAGTTTTAGCGGCAGCGCCTATGTCATCTTCGAAGCCAGCAAGGCAGGAGTGCCTGTGGGCTACACCATCACTACGGGTAATGACAATGAAGAATATAATGGTCGTAATCCGTTGTCATGGAAGCTCTATGGTAACAATGAAGGCAAAGATGGCGCTTGGACGCTCATTCAAGAGGTAGACAATGACAAGGTGCTCCAGGATGTGAACAATACTTCGTACGACTTCCCCTGCGAAAAAGTTTCTACCTCTTATAAATATTTTAAATGGGAAATCACTGCTATTCAAAGTGGAAGCATATTGCAGGTAAGCGAGTTTAAACTCAAGTTCAATACCTGTTCGCACGAGAATGCCGATGGCTCATCTGCTCTTGGCAAAGCAATCAAAACCGTTGAGGCTACTTGCACAGAGCCTGGCTATACCACAAAAGAATGCTCTATCTGTCATTTCATAGTAAAAGTATATAAGGATGATGAATTGAAGCCTCACACACTCACTCACCATGAAGCAAAAGCTGCCACATGTACAGAAACTGGTAAAGAAGAATACTGGCAGTGCAGCGTATGCAACAAACTCTTCAGCGACAAAGATGCTACTACCGAGATTACGGATGCTGGCAAGCTTGAGATTCCAGCAAATGGTCATAAATTCAATAGCGAAGGCACTTGCACCGTCTGTCAGTATAAGGATTCTCGCTATGCTTTGTTCAATGGCTTGGATGGTATAACCGATGTTACCATTACTGACAATGGCAATCCTTGGAAAATGCTGGACTTGAAAGCCGATGGAATGAAGGATTTTGGCTTTACTATTCCTGATGGTAGCAAGGGACTGATGTCAAGTAATTATCATGTGGACGTAAGTTCTTCAGAGACTGTAATCAAGTTCAATGTATCTAAACCCATATTACTGACATCTCAGGTTCTCGTTTCGTCAGAAGAAAACTGTGATAATTTTTGTATTTTTGTAGATAACAAATTAGATCTGTGTATTAGCGGACTAAAGCAAACTGAATACAAAGTTTTATTATCTGCAGGCGAACATTCTTTGAAGGTATGCTATCAAAAAGACGACGATACAAATCAATATGCTGACCGTGCATTCATATACGATCTGAAAACAGCAACCACTTTTTCTGAATATGTTGCAGAGTACGATGCTACGAACACTACATTGACTTTCAAAAATATCACTTCTAGCAATCTGGAAGACCAGAGTTTAGACAATATCGTTATGATGTGTAAAGCACAGACGGTTAGCAAAATGTGCTCTTTTTTAAATATAGAGAATAGTGCTATTAAGAACATTGTTTTCGATAAGAGTTTCAATACATACGCTCCAACATCATTGAATAGTTTCTTTATGGATTTAATAGAGTTGGAAACAATTAAAGACTTGAAGTACTTGAACACCGAGAAAGTGACGGATATGCAAAGCATGTTTGACGGCTGTCAAAACCTCTCTTCGCTCGATCTCTCTAGTTTCAATACAGCGAAGGTGGAGAATATGCTAGGCATGTTCTATAACTGTCAAAGCCTCTCTTCGCTCGATCTCTCTAGTTTCAATACAGCGAAGGTGGAGAATATGGTAATCATGTTCAAAGGCTGCTCCGCTCTCACAACCATCTACGCTGGCGATAAGTTTGTAACGACCAAAGTACTATATGGTAGTGAAATGTTCTATGATTGCACCTCGCTCAAAGGCACAACATTAGAGTATGATGCCAGCAAGACAGACCGCACCTACGCCAACTGCGACACGAATGGTTATTTTACTCCAGGATGTGGGTATGCCGAGTTTGACAATGCTACTGGAACTCTTACATTCGGTTACAAGGGAGTCAAGCCCGAAGAAACTTATGACCTTAATGTGGAAACTAACTCGCCGGGGTGGTATGCCCTACGCGAAAATATCGAGAAGGTGGTCTTCGATGCTTCGTTTGCCAACGCAAAACCAACGAGCTGTTATGCTTGGTTCCAAGACTGCCAAAATCTGACAGATATAGAAGGCATTGAGTATCTTAACACCGAGAAGGTGACGAATATGAACAGTATGTTTAGCAACAGCTTAGCTATCACCTCGCTCGACCTCAGCAACTTCAACACAGCGAAGGTGGAGAATATGGCAGCCATGTTCAAAGGCTGTTCTGCTCTCACAACCATCTACGCCAGCAAAAATTTTGTTACGGACCAGGTTACTAATGGTGATGATATGTTCAGTGGTTGCACAAACCTCAATGGTGTCATAGAATACGACGCAAACAAGGTCAACAAAGATTACGCCAACTACGCGACTGGCTACTTCACTCCAGAAGGCGGATTTCCTGGTTATGCCGTGTTTGACGAAGGCACAGGAACGCTTACATTCAAATGGGACACTTCCATACCCCAAGGAGCTTATGCGCTTAATGAGGGATATAACTATCCGGAGTGGTATTGGAAACGACAAAGTATCCAGAAAGTGGTCTTCGATGCTTCGTTTGCTAATGCAAGACCAACGAGCTGTTATTGTTGGTTCAGATGGTGTTCTAAACTGACCAACATAGAAGGCATCGGGTATCTTAACACCGAGAAGGTGACGAATATGCGAAACATGTTTGCCGACTATCAAAACCTCTCTTCGCTCGACCTCTCTAATTTCAATACGGCGAAGGTGGAGGATATGCAAAGCATGTTTGACGGCTGTCAAAACCTCTCTTCGCTCGACCTCTCTAGTTTCAATACAGCGAAGGTGGAGGATATGCAAAGCATGTTCTCTGACTGCTCCGCTCTCACAACCATCTACGCTGGCGATAAGTTTGTAACGACCAATGTACTAAATGGTAGTAACATGTTCGATAATTGCAAAAATCTCAAAGGCTATGGCCTGAACAAGAAAGACCATAACTACGCCAACTACAAGACTGGCTACTTCACCAAGCTGGTAGGTAAGAATGGCGATGAGAAGATAGGAGCAACGGGAGAAACTCTTACTGCGGAGAACCTCGCTCTTGACGACAACAAGGACTTCGTAGCTTACGAGCCGTTCGCAGCCAAGGCTGCATCTTACAACCGCACAATGAATGCTGGCACCGCATGGGGAACGCTCTGCTTGCCTTTCGCCATTGCCCAGAGCCAGGAAACAGGATGTAAGTTCTATAGTCTCACAGGTATTGACAATGATAATGATTGCATCACTCTTGAGAGTTATGAAGAAGGAGCAGAGATTCCTGCCGGCACTCCGGTGCTCTTCAAGATAAATGAGGGTGTGCCGGAGCTCGAAATTTCTGCACAAAATGCAGACCTCGTTATCAAGCCAGTAGCTGGAACAAACAAAGAAGTCAACCTCGTAGGTTCATTCACCAAGATTGGCGGCAAAGACAATCAGGGTCTTACAGACACCGACTACATCATCGGCAAGGATAAGTTCTGGCTTGTCTCTGAGTTGAAAAAAGATGGCAATAGCAAGGGCGTGGGTATCAAACCGATGCGTGCATACATCCATCCAACCACAGCATCTCAGGCAAGAGCAGCCATGCTGAGCATCGGAAAGGGTGATGGCACTACTGTCATTGACAACCTCAACGCTATCAGCAACGATGCCAATGCAGAATACTATGATGCGATTGGTCGTCGTACCAATGGTCTGCAGAAGGGTCTGAACATCGTGAAGCGTGGCAGCAAGACTTATAAAATCATGGTTAAGTAAAGAATTTTAAAATCAAAAGGATATGAAAAAGAAAGAATATACAAAGCCAGAGATACAGGTGGTAAACATCACCTCTTGCACCCTCCTTGCAGCATCTACTATGCAGCAAGGAAGAGGTGACAGTGGTAGACCAGAAATGGAAGACGACTGGTATTATGGTGATTAACAGTCATTATAACGCCTAACGGCAATCAACCCATACTTTGCGGTTGTTCCAAGGGTCTATACACCTCGATAAAAGGGTGTATAGACCCTTTATTCAAAATACACCGTTGGGTGGATGATATGGTTGTATGGTGGATAGTATCATAGATATTGTCGGTGATATTCTTGCCAACGTACTTGCCTTGGTAGCTGTCCCAAGGCGCAACAATGGAGAAGATAGCTTAATAATCATTAAGATTTTTGCAGAAATACACAATTTCGGAAATTTAGCTGTATCTTTGTATTCCTAATGGTAACAAAATTTGCATATATGACATATCAAGATATAGAAACCCTAATAACCAAGAAAGAGGGGAATAGCTTGGAGTTTAAGGAATCGACAGGTCAATTAGACCGTTCGATGGAGACCCTATGCGCATTTCTCAATGGTGAGGGTGGCACAATTCTTTATGGAGTAAGGGATGATGGAAGAATTATAGGACAAACGGTATCTGACAGTACAAAGCGTTCTATTGCAGAAGCACTCAATCGCATAGAGCCTTTTGTGGATTTAGAAATCACCTATGTTACTATTCCTGACACAGAAAAATATGTCATAGTCATTTTTGTAGAGGAGCAATGTTTTATGCGCCCTTTCACATACAAAGGAAGAGCTTATCTGCGAATAGAAAGCACCACTACCGTCATGCCACAGGAACGTTACAATCACTTACTGATGGAACGAGGAGGCAAGTATGGCTGGGAAGCGATGATTAATCCGGACTTGAAAATAGCCGATTTAGACGAGAATGCTATTCTCGGTGCTGTTCGTGAGGGAATAAGAAACGGAAGACTCCCTGAAACGACAATACGTGAGGATATTCCTGTCATCTTGAAGAAATTTCGTTTGCTCAATGATGGAAGGTTGAACAATGCCGCTGCCGTATTGTTTGGGAAAGAACTGTATGATTATCCACAATGCCTGCTTCGTATGGCACGCTTTAAGGGAACTACAAAGGATGAATTTATCGACAACCAACGTGCAGAAGGCAACATATATGAACTGCTTGATGTAGCAATGGCATTCTTCTTCAAGCACCTCTCATTGTCTGGCAAGATAAATGGTCTTTATCGTGAGGAAGAACTGAGCATTCCTTACATAGCTTTGAGAGAATGCTGTATCAACTCTTTTTGCCATAGGTCTTATCATCACCCTGGCAGTTCTGTCAGCATTGCTATTTATGATAATCGAGTAGAAATTAGAAATACGGGGACTTTCCCTGCCGACTTGCCTATAGAGCGTCTGATGGAGGAGCATGATTCCAAACCGCAGAATCCAATTATTGCCAATGTACTCTACAAAAGTAAAATTTTGGAAAGTTGGGGACGTGGCATCAGTACTATGGTGGACGAATGTAAGCGAGTTGGATTGCCTACTCCAGAGATTAATACGGATGGTAACTTTGTATGGGTCGTATTTAAATATAATAGAAGCAGTGTGGTCGTTACCCCACAGCTACCCCACAGCAACCCAACAAGTACCCAACAAGTACCCAACAAGTACCCAACAAGTACCCAACAAGTTCATGAGCTTGTCTCAATAATGAATGATAATGAATATTCAGTAAAGGAAATCATGTCCATTTTGAATTTGAAGGACAGGGTAAATTTCTTGAGGAATTATCTTACTCCTGCATTGGACGAAGGGCTTGTATCTATGAAATTCCCAGAACAGCCCAAACATCCAAAACAGAAATATTTGCTTACCTCAAAAGGTAAAGCCATATTGAACGAATAGGAACGACAAAGGCTTTAATTCCCCGAAATCTGAATAGGGGAAATGATAAAAGGCAGTAGCTATTTTGGAAAGCTCCGATGGGCTGGATGCAGAGTATACGGACGGTAAAGAAAACTTACAACTGTTTTCTCAGGATCGTCAGACATTTATCAGGGAGAAGCTTGACAAGTGGTGCGAAGAGTTGGGCTATAAAGACACTACAGTAAACATGTTCACCCTGTCACGCTCGCTGAACATCTCCAAGAACGAGTTGTCACGCTACTTCACTTCATGCCTTAATTCCACCTTCCGCATCTGGCTTGCCGAGGTGCGTTTTGAGGCTGCCAAGAAGATGATGTTGGATAGCCCGACTTCGGTAATGACATCATTTCTGCCGAGTGCGGCTTCTCTTCCCGTACCCATCTCTACCGTATGTTCAAAGAGAAAGAAGGTTGCTCTCCTACGGCTTGGAGAGAGAAAAACTGTTAAAAAGTATGTATAAGGTGTCTCCTTCCCCCACGAAGGAGACACCTATTTGATAGCAATGCGACACCAAGTGGGGGGAATGCGACACCTTGTTTCAAAAAAAAACACTATATTTGCACCATGAAAAGTATAATAGAATCATTAGCCAAAGACGAACAGGCTATCCTGATAGTAGCTCTGTTCCTCCTCATTTATGTTGGCATCATGATTAATGTCATGGTGAGGGAATATAGGACCTATCTTGATGATCACCCGATGTATCATTTCAGCCTGGGTGATTTCATCAGGAGAGGGCGTTTTTATATCTGCCTCATCCTCGGCGTAGTGTTCATCACGTTCGTGGGGCTGGTAGTCAGTCTGATGGCAATCAGTATTCAGTAATTTCTTGATAAAATATAATAACAAAATTAGTGTTAATTTATGAAACATTTTTCAAATCAATCCAATGGGTCGCACGTCGACCGTATGAACAGTGGGGGGGCGATAATCCGTAGATTCGCTCTGTTCCCATTGATGTTGCTCATGTTGTTGCTTCTGCCAGCCGGCATGGTGGCGCAGACGGCAGCTTCCAGTTCTAAGTACATAGCAACGTATGATTCCGACACCGAAACCTTGACTTTCGAGAAATATGAGGGTGAAAGCCTTCCTGAAAATAGTGCTTGGGTGGTAGATAAAAAGAAAGTGTCTGCTATTATAGGAAATGTTACTATCAAGCACATTGTTTTCGATAAGAGCTTTAGCACATACACTCCTACATCGTTGTACTGTTTCTTTGAGAATCTCAAAAAACTGGAAACAATTACAGGTCTGGAATACCTGAATACAGCGAAGGTGACGAATATGAGTTCTATGTTCTCTAGCTGCTCATCTCTCGCCTCGCTAGATGTTACTCATTTCAATACAGCGAATGTGACGAATATGCGCAACATGTTCTCTGGCTGCTCCTCTCTCACCTCGCTAGATGTTACTCATTTCAATACCGCGAATGTGACGGATATGAGCTACATGTTCTCTAGCTGTTCATCTCTCACCTCGCTAGATGTTACTTATTTCAATACAGCGAAGGTGACGAATATGAGTTCTATGTTCTCTAGCTGCTCCTCTCTCACCTCGCTAGATGTTACTTATTTCAATACTGCGAAGGTGACGAATATGTACAGAATGTTCAAATCCTGCGGTCTCACCTCGCTCGACCTCTCTAACTTCAATACTGCGAAAGTAACGAATATGGAATTAATGTTCAGTGGCTGTTCCAACTTGAAGACTATCTATGCGTCAGACAAATTCATTACTGCTGCTGTGACAAAAAGTGAAAACATGTTTTCATATTGTGGCTCACTGCTGTCCCGTTTAGAAATCATCGGGCTTAAAAAGGCTAGGATACCATAAATCCTCCGGCTCTTCTTTAGGAACAGCTTTGTTAAATAATTCGTTTAAATGAGTCTTATCCGTAAGGAATAGACCCACGTTCTTTGAAATAGTGTGTAACGATTGTTCAATGTGCATCACCTTCTTTGCATAAGCAAGAAGTAAATAGGTACAAATGGCAATCCAAATTTGCAAATAGATGGCATTCTCTGAAGTACCATAAAAGGATTTGATGTGAAGATGTTGCTTTATCCATTTAAAGAATAGCTCCACGTTCCATCTTTCTCGGTATAGCTCAGAAATGGTGATGGCTTCATATTCCATGTTGTTTGTGAGGAACCTATAAACATTATTTGTTGCATAGTCTTCATATGTTACCATCCTGAGTTCTTCTGGATACCATTTGGAGGTTCGCAGTCCAGTTAACTTGATATGTTCATCGGCTATGACTCCTGTACTTTGATCAACAGAGCTTGCTGATACAACTTCGAAAAGCATGTTATCTTTAGCTCTGGTGACAAAGTATGCATTCTTCTTATTTATCAATTTGAAGAGGCGGTTAAAATCTACATATCCTTTGTCCATCAAGTAGATAGCTGCAGGTTCTATATAAAGTTCGTCAAGTCCTTTCACATCATTCACGGATGCCGTAGTCAGATAGACAGACACAGGTAGATTACCACGTAAGTCTAATAATGTATGCATTTTTATGCCTCCCTTAGTCTTACGAAACTTAGCCCAGGGACAGAGTTTGAGACATAGACTTATGGTGCTACTGTCAAAGGCATAAACCATGTTATCAAGTTCAAGCCTGAAATGATCTTTAGCGTAAAGGGGACGTACTTTTTTCAATAGTACCTCTGCGAAATCTTTATAGATATGCCAGTCCCTATTCTCGTTAGCTTTAGCTAATGTATTTCGAGGAACAGCATAACTAATACCGCAATGGTAAAGTTTTGTTGAGAGTGCCATAAGACAATTTTCTATATCTCGAAGACTGTCACGACCTGTCAATTGAGCATAACTCATGACCAAGAACTGATCCCTACAGGAAAAGTTCCTTGCTCTATAGTTACCTTTATAACGGTCAACACAAGCTTTGAAGTCTCGTTCTGGTATAAGTGACATAATCTGAGAAAATATAGTCTTGCCTTTGTTCATTGCACACATAAATTAATTATGAGTGCAAAGGTACAAAATCAAATCGAATACACAATTTCTAGAACATAAAATATTGAATATTAATAACTTATATTATAATCGTCCTGGCTAAACGGGACACTAGTGTAAATAAGAACTATTATGAGTAAGAAGCCCTATCGGTTACTGGCATCCCTGTTGCTGATGCTCGTAGCGACGCTTACTTCATGCGAGAAGTTTTCGATTGACGAAACAACCGGAAAATCACGTGAGGCAAACGCCAATGTAACTATCCATGTGCAGAAAATTGAAGGCACAAGTCTGTTGACAACCAAAGCTGATGACAAACAGATGGCACTAAGCGATGTGTGCACCAGGCTGACGCTTGCCATTTTTGACGGAGAAGACAAACTGGAGACGGTGAACCAGCAGTCTACCGACAATGGTTTCGGAACAGCCCATGTGAGTCTGGATGAAGGAGAATACCGGCTTGTGGTGATTGCCCATAACGGAAAGGGAAACTGCTCTATCAGCGCACCCGAGAAGGTGAAGTTTACGAGTAACAAGCTTACCGACACCTTTTATTATTACGGCAGGTTGAGCGTAACGGCAGATGGAGCCACCTCCGACGTTAACCTGAAGCGAGCAGTTGGTGCCTTCAAGGTACATATTACCGACGAAACCATTCCCGAAGAAATCAAGAGCATCAAGTTCTATTATACCGGCGGCAGCAGCACCCTGGATGCAACCACCGGATTTGGCTGCGTGAACAGCCGTCAGACCGAAAATTTCAGTATGAAAGATGGCGGCAGAGACTTTACCGTCTACACCTTCCCGCATGAAGAAGAGAAGAACATCAAGATGAGCATCAGTTTCCTGGATGCCGATGCAAAGGTGGTAAAGAGTTTTGAAAAAGCCGATTTGAAAATACACCAGAACAAGATAGCCTATACAGAGATTTCCATCGCCAACGGATTCGGTGGCGGAGGCGACAGTGCGAGTAGTGGAATCGGAATCACCGTAGACCCGACCTGGGGCGAGACAGAACGGGTGAATTTCTAAGAAACAGACGATTAAGGGAATACGGAAAACTAGAAGGCATGTTCTATTTTTCCACAATGCAATATATTTTTTGATTCTTAAAGATTTGATAAACAAAATTTCTTTGTCGTTTAAGAATAATTCCATAATTTTGCATCCGATATTATATAATATTATAAACAAAGGATGAAAAAATATATAACTCTTATCATGCTGATGGGAGCATTGATTCCTGCCGGGGCTCAGGCACAAGCATTGAGCCTTGACAGTTGCCGTGCCATGGCACTGCGCAACAACAAGCAGCTCAATGCCTCGAAGCTCAAGAAGGACGTGGCGTATAATCTGAAGAAATCGGCACGTACCAAATATCTTCCTAAAGTAGATGCTTTAGGCGGTTACGAATGGTTCAGCAGGGAGATTTCGCTGCTGAACGACGGTCAGAAGTCAACATTCAGCAATATCGGTTCTACCGTTACCGGAGGAATCTCGGGAGGAGCCAGCAATCTGATGAGCCAGCTTGTAAGTCAGGGAATGATTAGCCCGGAACTGGCGCAACAGATTGGCGGACTGATGAATGAGAAACTGGGACCACTGCAGCAGCAAGGCAATGCGCTGGGAGAGAAACTGGTAGATGCATTCCGCACCGACACCCGCAACATCTGGGCAGGAAGCGTGATGGTTCGCCAACCTATCTATATGGGTGGAGCCATCATTGCTGCCAACAAGATTGCCGACATCGGAGAGCAGATTGCAGAGAATGATCTCGACCAGCAGACCCAGAGCACGCTCTACAGCATAGACCAGGCTTACTGGCTCGCCGTTTCGCTGAAGCAGAAGCAGAAACTCGCCATCAGCTACCGCGACCTCGTAAAGAAACTGAACGAGGATGTTCACAAGATGATTCAGCAGGGAGTTGCCACCAAGGCAGACGGACTGAAGGTAGACGTAAAGGTGAACGAGGCTGAGATGCAGATTACTCAGGCTGAAGACGGACTCGCGCTGTCGAAGATGCTGCTCTGCCAGCTCTGCGGCATTCCGATGAACCAGGAAATCACACTTGCCGATGAAGATAAGGAAACCCTGGCTTTATCAGGAACTCCTGTTGACACCGAGCAGCAGAGAGTAGCCGCACAGGATTCAGCGATGAACACCCGTCCGGAGCTCCGTATGCTGCAGAATGCGCTCGACATTTCTAAAGAAGCTACCAATATGGTTCGCGCCATCAATCTGCCTCACGTCATGCTGACGGGCGGCTACATGATTTCGAACCCGAACGTATTCAATGGTTTCCAGAAGAAGTTTACCGGTGTCTGGAACGTAGGCGTGATGGTTCATGTTCCGGTATGGAACTGGTTTGACGGAGCCTACAAGGTGAGAGCCGCCAAGGCTGCCAGCAATATCGCCCAGATGAACCTGGATGATACAAGAGAGAAGATTCATCTTCAGATTACCCAAAGCCAGTTTAAGGTAAAGGAAGCCCAGAAGAAGCTCAACATGGCAATGAAGAATATCGCCAGTGCCGAAGAGAACCTGAGATGCGCCAACCTCGGTTTCAAGGAAGGCGTGATGGAGGTTACTGACGTGATGGCTGCACAGACTGCCTGGCAGAAAGCACAGAGCCAGAAGATTGATGCAGAAATCGACGTGAAGCTGACTCAGGTAGGGCTGAACAAGGCGCTGGGTATCCTGCAGTAAAGAACAGCACCGGGGAGGAAATCCGATGGAATCGGATTTAACGGGGGCCCAACGGGGGGACTTTTCCCCGGTTTCTTCTTTAATATATTTATAAAAACAAATTTAAAATCAGATTAAGCAAATGTCTAAGAAATCACAACATAACAACATATTGCTCGCTGTAATCGGTTTTACAGCAGTAGTCATTCTCGTAGGCGTCATCGGTTTCTTCACCCTGGAACAGAAGGATGACACCATCCAGGGCGAGGTAGAAGTATCAGAATACAGAGTATCCTGCAAACTGCCAGGACGCGTGGTAGAACTCCGCGTTCAGGAAGGCGATTACGTTCATGTGGGCGATACGCTCGCCATCCTCGAAGTGCCGGAAATGAAATCGCAGGAACAGATGCTCCAGGCTACCAACGCTGCAGCCGAGGCGATGAAGGACCTGACGGATGCAGGTGCACGTAAGGAGCAGATTCAGGGTGCTTTCCAACTGGTTCAGCAGGCTGAAGCTGCCGCAACCATCGCCAAGAAAACTTACGACCGCATGCAGAACCTTTACAACGAGGGCGTAATCAGCGGTCAGAAGCGAGATGAGGCTTACGCTGCCTACAAGGCTACAGAGGCTCAGGTGGCTGCTGCCAGAAGTCAGTACGACATGGCGAAGAACGGAGCCCGCGAGCAGGAGAAGCGTATGGCTGCCAACAACACCCAGGCTTCGAAGAGCGCTGTGGATGTAGTGAAGAATCTTCTGAAAGAAACCGTTCAGGTGGCTCAGTGCGAGGGCGAGGTAAGCAATGTCTATCCTAAGGTAGGCGAACTGGTAGGCCTCGGTTCTCCTATCATGAGCATCTCCATCATGAGCGATATGTGGGGAACCTTCAATGTTCGCGAAGATCATCTCAAGGGTCTGAACAAGGGCGATGAGTTCACCGCTTACGTTCCTGCCTTCAACAAGGACATCAAGATGAAGGTTTACTACCTGAAAGACCAGGGCTCTTACGCTACCTGGAAGGCAACCAAGGATAATGGCGACTACGACCGCAAGACATTCGAGGTGAAGGCCCGCCCTATCACAAAGATTGAGGGATTGCGCCCGGGAATGTCACTCATCATTAAATAACATCTATGTTTAAGAAATTATATCATATAGCCCTCAGAGAATGCGGCATCATGTGGAAGAATCCCATTTATCTCTTCTGCATGGTCATCTTCCCCATCGTGGTGGTGATTTTCTTCACCACGATGATGAAGGGAGGAGTGCCTACCGACATGCCTGTGGGCATAGTAGATCAGGACAACTCCGCCACATCGCGCCAGCTGGTACATAAGCTCGATGCCTTCCAGACCACCAAGGTAGTGGCTCACTACGAGAACATGGCAGAGGCAAGACATGCTATCCAGAAGAACGAAATCTACGCCTTCCTGCTGATTCCAGAAGGAACGGAGGCAGGCCTGATGGCACAGAAGCAGCCTAAGATTTCATTCTATTACAGCAGCGTATCGCTGGCAGCCGGCTCCCTGCTCTTCCGCGATCTGAAAACCATCTCTACCCTGGGAGGTGCGGCGGCAGGAATGGCGAAACTTTCGGCACTGGGAAAGACAAATGATGAAATCATGACCTTCCTACAGCCTATCGCCGTAGATCTGCACATGATAGGCAACCCATACGCCAACTACAACTATTATCTTTCGAGCGTAATGGTGCCGGGACTCATCATGCTGTTCATCTTCCTGATTACACCTTATTCTATAGGTACGGAACTGAAGTTCAACCGGGCAAGAGACTGGATGCGGATGGCAGGCAACAATCCTTATCTCGCCATTGCGGGTAAGATGCTGCCACAGACGCTCATCTTCCTGAGCATCTTCCTGCTGTTCGAATTCTACATCTATTATGTATTACAGTTCCCTCATCCGGGCGGCGCACTTCCTATTATCCTGTTAGGCGTTCTGAGCGTACTTTCCTGCCAGTGTTTCGGCATTTTTGCCTTCGGACTGATGCCTTCGCTCCGCATGTCGATGAGTATCTGTTCGTTGTGGGGCGTGGTGAGTTTCTCCATCTGCGGAGCCACTTATCCGCTCTTCTCGATGGACTCACCGATCCAGTCTATTGGTCAGCTCTTCCCGATGCGCCACTATTATATGATTTACCAGATGAACATCTTCAATGGTTTCCCGATGGGCGATGCTGTGCTCCACTGGGGCGCAATGATGCTGTTCTGTGCCCTGCCGATGCTCACTATCTGGAACATCAAGAAGGCAATGTTAGTATATAAATACCTACCATAATGAAGAAAAGTAGTTTATTATATAAGATTATCAATGGCATCTGGGACATGTGCTATATCTGGAAGACGGAAATGCGCAACGTTTTCCGCGATGAGGGTGTGCTCATCTTCTGCATTCTGGTGCCGCTGGGTTATCCGCTGCTCTACTCTTGGATTTACAACAACGAGGTGGTGAGAGAAGTGGATACGGCGATTGTGGACCTGAGCCACAGTCACAGTTCTCGCGAGTTTATCCGCGATTATGATGCTTCGCCAGATGCCAAGGCTACCTATTACTGCAACAGTCTGGACGAGGCGAAGGAACTGGTGCGCAGACAGGCGGTTCACGGAATCCTTTACTTCCCTGCCGACTTCGATACGAAACTGAACCGGGGCGAACAGGCGCATGTGGGAGTTTACTGCGATATGAGTCTGATGCTGACCTACAAGGCGATTTATCAGACCTCGCAGGCCGTAGCCGGCCACATCAACTCGGGCATTCAAATAACGCAAGCAGGAGGATTTACGGATAGAGACGATGAGATTACCACCGAGCCGCTCGCCTTTGATGAGGTTCCGATATTCAACACGACAGGAGGTTACGGAAATGCCATTCTGCCGGCAGTTCTGGTTCTTATCTTGCAGCAGACGATGCTGCTGGGCATAGGAATGGCAGCGGGAACTTCGAGAGAACTCAACAGAAACCGCGAACTCATACCGGTAAGCGAGCATTATGGCGGTATTTTCCGCATTGTTTTCGGCAAGGCATTGGTTTATTTCATGGTTTATGCCGTGATGGGAATGTATCTTACGCTGGTGGTTCCTAAACTGTTCTGTTTTGTAAGTATGGTAACGTGGACCACTATTCTCGGTTTCCTCCTTCCTTACATTCTTTCGTGTGTTTTCTTCGGTCTGATGCTGTCGTGTCTGGTAAGATATCGTGAAAATGTGATGCTTCTGGTGGTATTTACCTCCGTTCCATTGCTTTTTATGACGGGAGTTTCATGGCCACTGAGCAATATTCCAGCCTTTTGGCAAGGATTTTCGTGGGTTTTCCCATCCACTTTCGGCATCCGTGGGTTCCTCAGAATCAGCAGTATGGGCGCTTCGCTTTCAGATATTCTGCCGGAATTCAGAGCACTCTGGATACAGACCGGCGTCTATTTCCTCGCTACCTGCCTGGTTTTCAGGCAGCAACTGCGCTCAGCCAGACTCAAGGCCAACCTTACAGCTGAAGTAGCTGAAGAAGAGGATGAGGCAGAAGAAATCGTGGAGAATGGATAATGTACAATGAATAATTTCGGGGGTGACCATGCAAAAAACAGCTGTTAACTGTTAACCTGTTAACTCCTCTGATTAAAAAAGCTAGGACTGCTTGAGGGCAATCCTAGCTTTTTATTTTATACCCTTATCAAATAGGATATTTACTACTTGTGTGTACTTACAATCTTAGTTGGAGCCTTCTCGGCATTTCTGCGGTTAACCACAGTCACGATGCTTTGGGCAAGGCTCAGGAAAGCCTGACCGGTAACGGAATCAACCTTGGTAGCAGCAGGCGCACCATCATCACCACCCTCGCAGATGCTCTGAACGATAGGAATCTGGGCGAGCAGAGGCACATTCATCTCCTTAGCGAGATTCTTGCAACCCTCCTTACCAAAGATATAATACTTGTTCTCAGGCAACTCGGCAGGCGTAAAATAAGCCATGTTCTCGATAAGACCGAGGATAGGCACATTCACCTTATCATTCTGATACATATCAATACCCTTTCTCGCATCGGCAAGCGCCACCTGCTGAGGAGTACTTACGATAACTGCACCCGTAATGGCCAGCGTCTGGAGCAGAGTAAGATGAATATCGCTTGTGCCAGGAGGCGTATCAAGGATAAAGTAATCCAAATCACCCCAATCGGCATCCGCAATCAGCTGCTTCAAGGCAGAGCAAGCCATACCGCCACGCCACAAGGTAGCCGTAGTAGGACTTACGAAG
>ERZ1026890.530-NODE-530-length-21557-cov-8.068412_pt1 | contig 21557 bp, 18 predicted proteins | sample MGYA00380175_ERZ1026890 | MGnify/ENA primary metagenome ERZ1026890 (study PRJEB33269, sample SAMEA4719811) | human gut metagenome | biome: human-associated habitat; feature: organic feature; material: feces | place: Cameroon | collected 2013-10 ...
TGCCCACGCGCTCGATATCCGGGGTGCGGATGCACTTCTGGCAGGTGGTCACGCGGTGGCGGGGCGGCTCCTCCTGTGCGAGGAACCACTTCTTCATCGGGGCCATGCCGCTGTTGATGAGCAGCAGGCTGGGGTCATCTTTCGGGACAAGCGGGAAGCTGTCGAGGCGCAGGTGGCCCTTGCCTTCAAAGAAGCTCAGGTACTTTTCGCGCAGTTCGTTCAAACCGGTCCATTGCATAACTGTATCTCTCCTCGTGGTTTTTCCGGCGTCCTCCTCCGGACGCAGTATTTTTATGACAGGCGAAAACAAAAACAGCCTCCGCCCCAACAAAGGGACGAAGGCTGTGTGAAAGCTCCGTGGTACCACCCAAATTGCAGGAGGCTCTGTCCCCTGCCGCTTTGTGCGCGGTAACGCTGCGCTGCGTCCGGCTTCTTTCGCCGGAAGCTCCGGGGCGGCTTGAAAAACCCTCTGCCGGAACGCCTTGCAGCCCGAAGCGGGCGTTCTCTCTGGGCGGCATCGTCTGTTTTTCTGACCCCATCGTTGCCATCTGTCATAATCTGTTTTTCCACACAAACGGGCAAATCTCCCCTTTGCGCTCAATTCAGATTATAGCATGGTTGCGGCATTTGTCAAGCCCCTCTCAGGTGCTTTCGCGCCAGCTCTCCCAAAGGGAGAGCCATTGGCAGGTCGGGCAGGCTGCGCGTCCCCTTACGGCACCCAGATGCGGCGCACTTCCACGATTTTGCCCTCCTGTACTACAAGGGTCGTATTGTACACCGTCCAGTTGTCCGGATCTGCATTGATTGCAGCCGCCACAGCCTGCGCACCAGTCGTCTCCACCGCGTCGGCCTGCGGGTCAGCGGAGCTGTCTTTCAGCACCACATCGTCTGCCAGACTCAGTTCTGTTTCACCGACTTCATAGTAAACCGGATAGTCATCAAATGTTATGGTACGGTAATACTCCGAACCATCCATCAAAATCAGGTCCAGACCTCCCTCCTGTTCGATTCCACCGTTGATCGTTACAGTATGATACGGATCGTTCTTCTCGATGCTGGTCACTTCCACTTCGGCAAACTGATTTCCCGTCATATATTCTACGTGGAGCCGAATTTTATCGCCTACTTTCAGCGCATCGATGTCGGCTTTCTCGTAGGCATCATAGCTGTAGATCCGGGCTGTGACGGTTCCGTCCTTGACCTCAGAAGCAATATCCGCCGAAACGAATGTGATCGTGTCCGGTGTTTTCGTCACGTCTTCTATGGTAAAACGGCCGACAGGTTCCACAACGCCTTCTTCCTGCACACGGGACGAAGCGGGCACAGCACTGTTCGAAGCCGCCGGGCTGCTGGCCGTAGAAGCGGACGCCCCGCAGCCTGCCAGCCCTACGCCGACGGCCAGAGCCGCAGCAAGCATCCATACTTTATAATAGAATCTCATACGAACCCCTTCTTTCTGTGCATCCGACGATACACGCTTTTCACAAAAAAGCAACCTGGAATTTTTCCGTTTCGCTCGCTTGACGGAACGGCCCGGTTCCGCTACAATAAAAACGATTCAAAGACGCATTCTATTTCAAGATAGAGAGGAAAATTTCCGTGAAGATCGTAAAAGTAAAATGTCTTGCCCCCACCCGGCTCGACAATTATCTGATGCAGCAGTTCCCGGCGCTGAATCCGGGCCGCCTGAACAAAGCCCTGCGCGAGAACAAGATCAAGCTGAACGGCAAAAAGCAGCCGCTTTCCACCCGTGTGATGGCAGGCGACGAGATCAAGCTGTTCATTCTGGACGAGGTGCTGGACGCCGACAAGCGGGTGGAAGGCCCGGCCTGGAAGAACACCCGCGGCCCGGCGCAGGTCATCTACGACTGCCCGCAGATCCTGGTGGTGAACAAGCCCGCCGGTCTGGCCGTGGACGGCCCGGAGGACGACACCCTGCTCAACCGCGCGCTGCTCTACCTCAACCAGCAGGGCGAGTATAAGGAGAACGACCTCTACACCCCCGCCCTCTGTCACCGGCTGGATACCGGCACCAGCGGTCTGGTCATCCTCGCAAAGACCCCGGAGGCGGAGCAGCTGTTTCTGGAGGTCATCAAGAACCGCGAGGTCAAAAAGACCTATCTCTGCGTCACCTTCGGCCGCCCCGTGCCGCCGGACGGCACCCTCGGCGGCTACCTGCTCAAAGACGCCGACCGCGGCATCGTCAAGATCGTGGAGGACAAGCAGCCCGGTGCCAAGGACGTGGAGACCCAGTATGAGACCATCGCCGTCTCCGGCCGTCTGGCCCTGCTCAAAGTCCGGCTCATCACCGGCCGCACCCACCAGATCCGCGCCCACATGGCCAGCATCGGCTGCCCCATCCTCGGCGACAGCAAATACGGCAACAATTCCGCCAACCGCGAACTGAAGCTGAAGTATCAGGCCCTTTGCGCCTGGGAGCTTGCCCTCCCCCGCTTCACCCAGCCCGACTTCGCCGATTTGTCCGGCAAAGTCTTCCGTGCCCCGAAACCGTGGTATTATCAGCAGGTGCTGGATGGGACGCTGAAATAACACTGCACTATCCGCAAAGCAACAAACCCCTGAAAAATCGGAACGAGATCTTCACGCCGCAGGCGGGAATCTCCCGATTTTCAGGGGTTTGTTTCCTTTAGACTCTTACCATCTCGCGGGTGATTTCGCCGATGGAGTGTGCCCCGCACATCTGCATGGTGTCGGCCAGCTCCCCGGCGATCTTGTCGATGTAGCACTTGACGCCCTCTTCGCCGCCGCCGTAGACCGCCGTGACGAAGGGACGGCAGATGAGCACACCGTCCGCGCCCAGAGCCAGTGCCTTGAAGACGTCCACGCCGGAGCGGATGCCGCCATCGACCAGGACTTTCACGCCGCTGCCCTTGAGGGCATCTGCGATCTCCGGCAGGACCTCCGCCGTCGCCGGGCACTGGTCCAGCACACGGCCGCCGTGGTTGGAAACGACGATGGCGGCCGCTCCGGCTTCCTTCGCCTTGAGCGCACCCTTGACGGTCATGACGCCCTTGACGATGAAGGGACGGCCCGCCAGTGCAACGATCTCCTTCAGCTCGGCCACGCTCTTGCTGCCCGCCGGAGGGGTCATGTTCTTGAGGAAGGGCAGACCGGCAGCATCCACATCCATGGCAACGGCAAAGCAGCCGCTGGCCTTGGCCTGGTCCATCTTGGCCTTGACCGTGTCGATGTTCCAGGGCTTGATGGTGGGTACACCGCAGCCGCCTGCCGCGCCGATGGCCTGGGTGGCCATGGTCATGACGTCGGGGTTGGTGCCGTCGCCGGTAAAGGCAGCGATGCCGTTCTCCGCGCAGGCGCGGACCAGCACATCGTTATAGGTCATGTCGGTGTAGGCGTCCGAGTAGTGGAGGTTCACCGCGCCGACCGGGCCTGCGAAGAAGGGCAGGCGGAAGCTCTTGCCGAACAGCTCCACATGGGTGTCGGGGGTGCCGTTCTCGCACAGGGTGTCCATGTTGACCCGGATGTCGGCCCACTTATTATAATTGCGGATAGCCGTGTCACCCACGCCCTTGGCACCGGGGCCGGGGATCTGGTTTTTGCAGGCCACGCCGTTGCACACCGGGCAGGCCTTGCAATACTTGCCGATGTTCTGCCGGGCATTGCTCAAAACGTCTGAATAATTCATTGTGATCGTCCTCCTATTTCCATTCCAATCCCTGCGGAATTTCCCATTCCGCGCACTCTCTGCCCTCATCATAGTCCCGTTTGGGGCTTGCGTCAAGAGGATTTATCGGGCAGCGGCATTTCCTTCAGAATTTCTTCTTCGAGCCTGTGTCATTTTTTGATTTTCTGAAATTTTTTCGAAAAAATCCTTGACAAAAGTGCTTCTTTCAGGTATTATAGTGGAGCGCTGAGGGCCACGGCCCGAAACGCTGAAAACCGAAGATGTGGAAAGATGGCTGAGTTGGTCTAAGGCGCACGACTGGAAATCGTGTAACGTGTCAAAAGCGTTCTGGGGTTCGAATCCCCATCTTTCCGCCAAAATGCCCGGAACCGATGGTTCCGGGTTTTTGTTTTAGAGGCAGTTGAATATGCGTGTTGTGATCGCCATGCCGCGGATGAGCACCGACCCGGAGCCGACCGTGGCACAATCCAAATACATGGAAAGTCTGGCCCGCGCCGGAGCCGGGATGCGCTGGGTCGAGCTGAGCGACCCCGAACAGGCAGTGCAGGACGCCCTGACCTGCGACGGCCTGCTGCTGCCCGGCGGCGGCGACATGGACCCGAAGTTCTACGGGCAGGCGCGCATCCCCGCCTGCGGCGAGCCGAATCTTCTCCGCGATGCAGCCGAGCCGCTGCTGCTGCGCGCCTTTCTGGCCGCAGACAAACCGGTGCTGGGCATCTGCCGGGGCATCCAGGTCATGAATGCCGTGCTGGGCGGCGACCTGTATCAGGACATCAAGCCCTTCGAACATCTGCCGCACAACGACCACTGGGCCAAAGTCCACACCGTCACCGTCCGCCGGGGCACCCTGCTTTCCCGCATTTTGGGGCAGGACACCGTGCTCGTCAACAGCCAGCACCATCAGGCCGTGGACCGGGTCGCCCCCGGCTTCACCCTCGCCGCGCTGAGCGAGGACGGCATCGTGGAGGCCATCGAAAAGCCGGACGCAAGGTTCTGCCTCGGCGTCCAGTGGCACCCGGAGTGGCTCAGCGACGCAGACCCCGCCATGCAGGGCCTGTTCGATGCGTTCGTGAACGCCTGCTCGAAATAAAGGAGGTTTTTCCATGACTGCTCCTAAAAACAACAAGCGGGGCCGTGCCGCCCTTGTGGTGGTCCTCTGCCTGCTGGCGCTCTGCCTGGCGGCAGGCGGCACGGTGTACGGTCTGCTGTCCCGCAAGGTCAAGGCCATCCAGGCCGGGGCGGACTTTGATTTCCGCTACACCGTCACCTCCACAGCCTCCCGGACACCTGCGCTGTACGGGGTGCTGGAACAGGTCGGGGCTACGCAGGGCACTGTCTCCGGCCAGTATGCGCCCGGCAGATTTCAGTTCACGCTGACCTCCCAGAAGAACGGTTCCGCCTTCACGCGGGTGTACATCGACGCGAACGAGACGCTGTACGACGCCGGGCAGCTCTACACCTACCTGCGCGGAGAGATCGTGGCTGCGGCCCCGCTGGCCGGGCTGGTGCTGCCAAACTGGTCCATGGGCAGCTACATCTCCCAGATCCAGCTAGCTTCCCTGCTGGGCGTGGAGCTTTCCGCCGTGGAGATGCAGGACATGACGAACCTGACACTGGGGCTTGGGGCCCTGCAAAAGGTCACACCCGCCGGGGCGCTGGACGGCTACACCTACTACCAGCTGCCCGCCGGGGAGACCGACCTCACCTGCATCGTCGGTCTGCCGCTGAAGAAATTGTTCTCCGGCACGACGCCGCTCCACATCCTGCTGTCCATCCCCGAACACGAAGTGCGCATCTCGCTCAGCGGCACCGTCACCGCCGCCGAGACTGCCGTGGTGGCCCCCACCTCCCGGATGAGCGACACCGATGTGGACAACTTCGTCCAGCTCCGTCAGGCACTGGAGAAATTTGCAGAAGTGCTTCAGAAAGCCGCCTCTTAAACAGCAAGAGCTGCTGCACCCGCCGTGCAGCAGCTCTTGCTTTCTCTTTTTATCGGTCCAGGATGCGGCCGTCGATGGAGAAGGTCACCACCTGCCAGGGAATGAACTTGCCGCTGTTCTTCAGGGCCGTCACGGCAGCGTGTTCGAGGCCGCCGCAGCAGGGCACTTCCATGCGCAGCACCGTCACGCTCCGGATCTCGTTCTGGGAGAGGATGGCCGTCAGCTTCTCGCTGTACTCCACGGCGTCCAGCTTGGGGCATCCGATGAGGGTGATCCTGCCCTGCATGAACTCCTGATGGATGTTTGCATAGGCGTAGGCCGTGCAGTCTGCCGCGATGAGCAGCTTTGCCCCGTTGAAGTAGGGCGCGTTCACAGGCACGAGCTTGATCTGGCAGGGCCACTGGCCCAGCTGGGAGGGCATCGCGGTGCCTGCCGCAGAGGCCGGGGCCGGTTTGCGGTCGAACTGGTGCATCTGGTGGCCGGGGCAGCCGGAGTGTGCCGGGGCAGCAGCGGCAGCGGCCTTTTTCTGCTTGTTCTCCAGCACGGCCTGCTCGTCGTACGCCGCAGCCTCGCGCTCTTCAAAGGTGATGGCACCGGTGGGGCAGCCGGGCAGGCAGTCGCCAAAGCCGTCGCAGTAATCGTCCCGCATGAGTTTGGCTTTGCCGTTGACCAGGCCGATGGCCCCTTCGTGGCAGGCCGTGACACACGCACCGCAGCCATTGCACTTTTCCTCGTCTATGTGAATGATTTTCCGAATCATAAGGGAATCCTCCTTGCTTTTTCTGTGCACAGTATACTATAATGACAGCAAAGATTCGGTTGTTATAACCACAAAGAGGGATTTTTATGGATTATCACTCGATTTTTCTGTTCCAGGGCCTGACCGAGGCCGACATCGCCCAGATGGAGCACGACCGCTGCCTGCGGCGGAAAGCCTTTGCCCGCCGCCAGACCATCTTCCACACCGGCGACACCGTGCATGAGATCGGCATCGTGCTGCGGGGTGCCGTCCACATTGAGAGCATCGACCTCTGGGGCAGCAAAAGCATCCTCAGCGAGGTGGGTGAGGGGCAGGCCTTTGCCGAGACCTATGCGTTCTGCGGGGAGCCGCTGATGGTGGATGTCCTCGCGGCGGCAGACTGCGAGGTGCTGTTTCTGGACACGGCTGCCCTTGCCCGCCCCCACACCGAGCACAGCTGGCAGGACCGCCTGCTGCGGAACCTGCTCCGTGTCTCCATGAAAAAGAACCTCGCCCTCTCCCGCCGCATCCTCTGCACCGCCCCCAAGACCGTGCGGGGGCGGCTGCTGACCTACCTGTCCGGTCAGGCCGTTCAGGCGGGCGGCATGGAGTTCGACCTCCCCTTCAACCGCCAGCAGCTGGCCGACTACCTCAACCTTGACCGCAGCGCCCTCTCCAAGGAGCTGTGCCGGATGCGGGACGAAGGGCTGCTCACCTTCCGCAAGAACCACTTCGTGCTCCGGCAGCTGCCGGAGCTGCTGTGAGTGCCAGGTACAGAAAAACGCGCAGAGCCGCTTCCCCCGCTTCGGGAAGCACGCTCTGCGCGTTTGTGTTATGTTCGGTCTTACTGGCCCATGTCCGCGTGTTCCTGAAGCCACTTGCCGCCTTCGCCCTTGCCGGTCACCTGGCTGTAGGTCACATTCGTCAGCTCTTTGATCATCGCATCTTTTTCTTCTTTGTACTCTTTTTCCGCAGCATCTGCAATGCTCTGGTCGTAACCATTTTCCCGCAGGTAGTGGCGCAGCTCCGTGACGATCTCCTTGAACTCCTTGTCGCATTCGCTCTGCAGTTTGGTCAATTCCATCGTCTTCCCCAGCACGATGGAGACCTTCAACGCCAGATTCCGTTCTTCCACGGGGTGCTCCATATATTCACTGTACGCACTGCTTGCGGTCTGATACAGTTTTTTGCTGCTGCGTTTTTGCAGGTTCCGGAGCCGCCGCACATACGCATTGATCTTCGCATCCGTGGTCTCCGTTGTATGCGAGCTGCCGGACGAGGCCGATGTCGAAGACGACGCTGCATGAGACGACGCATGAGACGAAGCGGCCGAATGCGAGGACGATGCCGCGTGGGACGACGCCGCCGAATGTGCAGCGGGCTTCGAAGAAGCGGCGTGGCTCGAAGAAGCCGAATGCGCTGCGGGCTTCGAGGAAGCGGCTGCTTCGGACGAGGACGCACTTGCGTCCCCGCTCTCTGCGCTGCTGTCCGCTTCCTCCGAGGAGGCGTCCGGCTCCTCTTCCGGCTGCGGCTCCGGCTCACTGGTGGAGTCTGCGGCACTGGCCGCACTGGAGGACACCGGCACTTCCGCCTGCTCTTCCGAGCTGCTGGCCGCAGCGCTGACTGTAACCTCGTCGGTGGGGTCTGCGTTCGCAATGTGCAGTCCGAGCGGCACCGCTGCAACGAGAAGCAGCGCAACGGCTGCGATCAACTGTTTTGTGTGTTTCTGCATCTTCTATCAGACGCTCCCTTCCCCTGAAATTTCCCGCAGGAGGCTGCAAAGTGTCTCAAGCATACCATTTTGCACCCCGGAACACAACCCCTAAATCGTGAAATTTCTGTTTGATTTTCGTTTCGGGCCGGTCCGCGAGGGTTCCCGGACGCAGCGTTCAAAGGCTCTACCGCCAAAGTGCAACCAAAAAGAACCGCCGTCTGCTCAAACGAATCCAAAAGCAGACGGCGGTTTTCAAACGAGAAGAGGGAAGGACTGTTTTTCAGGAGGTCAGCGGGCCAGCAGGATGGCTGCGGTCACTTCTTTTGCGTCCGTGCTCAGGTCAAAGTCGCCGCCGTCCTGCAGGGCGAAGCGGATCTCATACACCTTCTGCGCGCGGAGACGGCCGGAGGCATTTTCCAGCGACCAGCTGCCCGTAAAGGCGTGATACTGCCCGTCGGTGCCCTTGGCGTAGAGCTTGTAGTCGGAGGCCTTGCCGGTCAGGCCGTTGACCCGGATGGCGGCAATGGTCTGGGGGTGGAGGTTGTCGAAGGTGACGGTGTGCAGCCAGGTTGCCGGGGTGCCCTGCCCGCCTGCTGCGGCAAATTCTGCCGCCGAAACGACGGTGCGGCGGGTCTTATCCAGGTCCACCTTGCGGTAGGGCATCTCCGGCAGGTAGACGAAGCGGTCCTGCAAACGGAGCAGCTCTTTGTAGCCGGTGGGGCAGTACAGCTTGTTGCCGTCCCGCCCGGCATACATGCCGATGGCCATGTTGTTGTAGCCGTACAGCGACGCGACGTCTACGGTGAGCGCGGTCTTGCCCGTCTCAAAATCCAGCACGATGTACTGCCACATGCCGCTGTCCACATCCTGCACGAAGCCGTAAATATAACCGGTGGCCGTGGAGAGCTTCATCATGGAGGTGTCGCTGAGGTCGTCGCGGCACCAGACGCTCTTCATGGTCCAGCCGTCGTCGGTCCGGATGGTATCCACCCGCTCGATGCCGGGCATGATCATGCTGTTGCCCTTCATCAGCCAGTTGCGGTCGTAGATGTTCTCGTAGCTCTGGATGGAGGAATCGTTGTCGGGTTTGGCGAGGTTCGGGCTGCCGGCGCCGAACCAGTTGCAGACGATGGTGCTGATGGTGCCGGTGCCGTGGTCGTAGACGATGGCGGAGTTTTCCACCGAGACCGGCATATTGGCGGGCAGCTCGTCGATGACGGGCAGGCTGGCCACGATGGCACCGGTGTGGACATCCAGCGCCAGCAGGCTCACGGTGTCCAGATTGTCGGTGAAGAAGACCAGGTCCCGGCTGAGGGAGGGCGAGCAGCCGCTGCCCCAGGCCAGGCCACCGCCGGTGGTGGCGTCGCCCTCATGGCTGTCCTTGGCACCCGCGCTGTTGTAGCTGGTGTGCCAGACGACCTCCACGCCGTTGTTGGCCCGCAGCAGGTAGCAGGCCAGGTTCGTCAGGATGACCGCGCCTTCCTTGCAGGCGGCGATGCCGTTTTCAGCACCTTCCCCGGCGATGGGCGCATAGACGTGGACTTCGTGGTCGAGGTCGGCCGTGCCTCCCGCCAGGATGGCCTCGATGGCGGCATGGGAGACATAGCCCATCGCGCCCTGCTGGCCCCGGCTGGGGTAGATGCGGAAACCGCCCGTCACGAACCAGAGGTTGCCCTCGTAGTCAAAGACGACGGAAAGGAGCTTCTGGTCCAGCGTTCTGCCCAGCACCTTTTCGGCTGCGGCCTTGATGTCGATGTCCAGCACCTTTTCGAACACCGGCAGCGGTGTGCCGTTCTCATCGGCGGCGCGGAGCATCAGGACGTGGTTGTGGCTGGTGGGGCAGACGATGAGGTTCCGCCCGTCCACGAACGAATAGGAGCTCTGGATGACATACCCGCCGCCGTCGTGCTTGGTGGGCGAGAAGAAGCCCCGCGTGGTCACCTCTTCCGCATCCAGGTCCCGGATGGCGAGGCCGCCCAGGAACGGGCTGATGGGGTTGTCGAAATTGTCAAAGAAGATGGCCGGAGAGGCATTGGGGTTGACCTTTTCCATCGCTACATTGACTTCCGGGCAGATGCCGATGGGCAGCACGGCATCTGTGGAGTCGGTGTTGTAGCAGTCGTGGTGGATGTTGGACTCGCTGAAGCCCATAAAGGGGTTGGCATCCACGACCTTGGCGGTCAGAGGCTTGGGCGGAAGGGCGGTCTCCGCCTTGCTGCCCAGCAGCCCGGTCAACAGGCTGTTTGTCTCCTCCGCATGGGCGGCAGGTGCAAGGCCGCAGGCCAGCAGGGTGAATGCAGATGCGCTGAGAAAGCTGCGTCGTGTCATTTTCATCGTGTCGATCCTCCAATTTTCCATTGATGCGTTGTCGATTCGTTATAAATTCAGGAGCACATTGGCTCGGAAGACGTTGTTCTTTGTTTCTACAGTCAGATCGCCATTGTACTTGCGGACGGCGGTCTCAATGGAGACCAGCCCGATGCCGATTCCCTCGTGCTTGGTGGAGTGCAGGATGCCGCTCTGCTTTTTCAGCACACCGTCGTAGCGGTTCTCCACCACGATGCCCAGCATGGCCGGGCTGAGCATCCGGGCCATCACCCGGATCTGCCGCTGGTCCGGCGTCAGCTTCCGGCTGGCATCGAGCGCATTTTCCAGCAGGTTGCCCAGGATCATGCACAGGTCGGCTTCCGGCATGGGCAGCAGAGCGGGCAGCTCCAGCTTCCATTCGATGGGCACCCCCTTCTGCCGGGCCTCGTGGTCGTAGTGGCCCGCCAGCGCATCCACTGCGGGGTTGGCGCACAGGGTGGGGCGGGCCTCGCTGAGCTCGCTCTCGTACTGGCTGAGGTAGTGTTTCAGCTCATCCAGCTGCCCGGCCTCGGTCAGGCCGGAGATGACGTGCAGGTGCTGACGGAAATCGTGCCGCAGGCGGCGGGTCTGCTCCATGTATTCCCGCAGCTCCATATAACGGCGGGATTCCACGCCCAGCAGCTGGTTTTCCCGGTCCAGCTGGGTGTTCCGGGTGTACTCCTGCGCCACCCGGTACATCTCGTACAGCAGCAGGAAGATGCCCAGCAGCGAGATGGACACCGCCAGCACCGCAATGATCATGATCCGGTTGAGCAGGACGACCGACGGGTCCAGCGGGATGCAGAAGATGAGGAAGGCCGCATAGATGGCCGGCAGCGGCCACGCCGACTGCCAGAACGCTTCGCCGTGGTATTCCTGCAGGAGCCATGCGCTCCACCGGACGGCCGTGAAATGGAAGAGGACGCTCAGCACCGCCGAGAGCCCCAGCGCCAGCAACGCCGTAGAGACCAGATTGGCCTCCTGCTGGTTGCCGGTCTCGGCGCGGGCGTTCAGCACCACGGACATCAGCGAACAGACGGCCAGCATGACAGCGGCGACCGAAAATAGGAAGGCCGTCTGGCTGACGGTCACTCCCTCCGTCCGCCATCGCAGCAGCCAGAACGAGACGATGAGAATGGGGAGCAGGAAAACGTTGCTGGGCAGTTCAAAGATCGTGCACAGTGCTGCACACCCAATGCACAGCGCCGTGAGGGCACCGCCCGCGATCCAGCAGGTCGTTTTTGGGGCCTTCAGGTGGTCCCGCAGCGGGGCCAGGCAGAGATAGGCCCCCGGATACAACAATGCAAATTCGAGAAAGTAGCGTCCGAACAACACAGCATCCACGGCGTTTTTCTCCTCTCAGAATTCCCGCTGCATGTGGCGGAATTGATATTGTGTGAATTGCGCAAACAGGCTGTTTTTATCCTTCAGGCGGACGGGCAGCCGGGCACCGTCCAGCATCTCGATGCAGTCGCCCTCGAACCGCAGCACCTTATCCATGTTCAGCAGCAGGCCCCGGTTGCAGACAAGAAAGTTCTCCTGCGTCTTCAGCTGCTGCTCCACCTGCGCAAAGGTGGCAGCGGCCCGGCATTCGCCGTCGTCGGTCACGATCCGGACAAAGTGGTTCTGGGATTCCGCATACAGGATCTTATTCAGCGGCAGCTGCACGGTCTGGCGTGCGATACGCACCTCCAGCTCCGGCTCCTGGCGGCAGAGCACCCGCCGCAGTTCGGCGGTCAGCTGCCGGATCTTTTCCTCTTTATACGGCTTGAGCAGATAATCGAACGGATGCACCGGAAAGGCTTCCCACACGTATTCCGTCGACGAGGTCACAAAGACGATGAGGAGATGCGGGTCTTTTTCCCGCAGCTGCCGGGCCGTCCCGATGCCGTTCGTGCCCTCCATGCAGATATCCAGAAACACCACAGCATACGGCCCGGCGGCGGCTCTGTGCAAAAATGCGTCGCCGCTCTCGTACAGGTCGCAGACGACAGGATCTCCCCACGCCTGCCGCAGCAGCCGCTCCAGCCGCTGGGCTTCAAACTTCTGGTCTTCAACGATCGCGATCCGCAGCTCCATCGCTACGCTCCCCCCTTGCAACTTGATTGTACCACATTTTTCCGCCCCCTGCACCTGCCTTTCACGCGCGAAACACCCCCTTTCACGCAGAATTGCCCCATCTGCGCCGCCAAAGCGTATCGAAAAGCACCGAATCCGCCTGGTCTGCCCGGTTCCCGCCGCCTTCTCCAGAATCTGCATTTTTTCATTCCTTTTTTACATTTTTTCAAAAAAGGATTGACAGCACGAAACCGGCATGATAAGATAACATTTGATTTTGAGAGACAAAGCATGTCGGAGTCTTTTCAAAGCAATTTACCTGGGACCGCCCATCGGGGCTAAGGCCATACGGACAGCCGGGTCCACTGCCGACCGACGGCATCGCCGCCATTATTGATCGAGTTAAGAGCTCGAATTTTATAAGTTGGTTCCTTTACAGCCATGAAATTGCGCACCCGCTGCGCAGACTTGTGAAACGGTCAATAAGAGTAGTAAAAGTGTAATTGCTATATAGACTCTCCTCATCCCGTCTTTTGGATCCTGCACACCGTCCGGTTCCGGCTCGCCGCCGGGGGCTTTGTGCGCACATTCAAACGCTTTTTGCAAAGCGCAGGTCTGCACCTTTGGGTGTTGGTCCTGCGCTTTTTTGTTTGTCAGGGGATCAGGGACGGAGGAAAAGAACATGAGTGAGAACCGTACACGGTTCCGGCTGGACCAGCGCCGGGCACCCATCTACGAAGCGCTGGAACAGTTCCGGCAGATGCGGGTGGTGCCCTTTGACGTGCCGGGCCACAAGCGCGGCCGGGGCAACCCGGAGCTGACCGCCTTTCTGGGCCAGCAGTGCGTGGGCGTGGATGTGAACAGCATGAAACCGCTGGACAACCTCTGCCACCCGGTATCGGTCATCCGGGAGGCAGAAGAACTGGCCGCCGACGCCTTTGGCGCGGCCCACGCCTTTTTGATGGTGGGCGGCACCACCAGCTCGGTGCAGAGCATGGTGCTGACCGCCTGCAAGCGGGGCGATGAGATCATCCTGCCCCGCAACGTGCACCGCAGTGTGCTGAACGCGCTGGTGCTCTGCGGCGCTGTGCCCGTTTACGTGAACCCAGAGGTGGACAAGCGCCTGGGCATCTCGCTGGGCATGAAGCGGGAGCAGGTGGAAAAGGCCATCCGGGAGCACCCCAACGCCGTGGCCGTTCTGGTGAACAACCCCACCTACTACGGCATCTGCAGCGACCTGCGCGCCATCGTCAAGATGGCCCATGACGCCGGGATGCTCTGCCTGGCGGACGAAGCCCACGGCACCCACTTCTACTTTGGCGGCGGGCTGCCGGTCTCGGCCATGGCCGCAGGGGCCGACATGGCCTCCGTCTCGATGCACAAAAGCGGCGGCAGCCTGACCCAGTCGAGTCTGCTGCTCATCGGGCCGAACGTCCACCCCGGCTATGTGCGGCAGATCATCAACCTGACCCAGACCACCTCTGGCAGCTATCTGCTGATGTCCAGTCTGGACATCTCCCGCCGCAATCTGGCCCAGCGGGGGCGGCAGGTCTTCCACCAGGTGGCCGACATGGCCGAGTATGCCCGCGAGGAGATCAACGCGGTGGGCGGCTACTACGCCTTCGGCAAGGAGCTGTGCAACGGCAACTCGGTCTTCGACTTCGACACCACCAAGCTCAGCGTCCACACGCTGGACATCGGCCTGGCGGGCATCGAGGTCTATGATATCCTCCGCGATGAGTACGACATCCAGATCGAGTTCGGCGACATCGGCAACATTCTGGCCTACCTCTCCATCGGCGACCGCCCGCAGGAAGTGGAGCGGCTGGTCAGCGCACTGGCCGAGATCAAGCGCCGCTACCGCACCGATGGCACCGGCCTGCTCAGCCAGGAATACATCGACCCTGTGGTGGCCACCAGCCCGCAGGAGGCTTTCTATGCGCCCAAAAAGAGCCTGCCTCTGCGCGAGACCGTGGGCATGGTCTGCAGCGAGTTCGTCATGTGCTACCCGCCGGGCATCCCCATTCTGGCCCCCGGCGAGCGCATCACGAAGGAGATCCTGAACTACATCGAGTACGCCAAGGCCAAGGGCTGCAGTATGACCGGCCCGGAAGACCCCGACATTTTACACCTGAACGTTCTGGCCTGAGGAGGAAAACATGGAATTTTGGTTTTCGGAATTTCACACTCCGGATGTGAAACACAGCATCCGGGTGAACAAGCAGCTCTACTCCAAGCAGAGCGACTATCAGCGCATCGACATCTTCGAGACCCCGGAGTTCGGCCGGGTGCTCACGCTGGACGGCAACGTCATGCTGACCGAGCGGGATGAGTTCATCTACGATGAGATGATCGTCCATGTACCCATGGCCGTGCACAAGGAGGCCAGGGACATCCTCGTCATCGGCGCAGGCGACGGCGGCGTGGTGCGGGAGCTGACCCGCTACGACCGGGTGGAGCGGATCGACCTGGTGGAGATGGACCCGCAGGTCGTGGAGGCCTGCCGCGCCTATCTGCCCGGCAACGCCTGCCGGATGGACGACCGCCGGGTGCACATCTACTTTGAGAACGCGCTCAAGTTTATCCGCCGGTGCGAAGAAGAATACGACCTCATCATCGTGGACTCCTCCGACCCGTTCGGCCCGTCTGAGGGCCTGTTCACCCGCGAGTTCTACGGCAGCTGCTTCAATGCGCTGCGGGCCGACGGCATCATGGTCAACCAGCAGGGCAGCCCCTTCTACGCCGAGGACGCCAGCGCCATGCAGCGCAGCCACAAGCGCATCGCGTCCACCTTCCCCATCAGCCGGGTGTATCAGGCACACATCCCCACCTTTGCCGCCGGGTACTGGCTGTTCGGCTTTGCCAGCAAGAAATATCACCCCATCGACGACCTCGACGCCGACGCATGGAAGGCGCTGAACATGCGCACCCGCTATTACACTGCCCGGCTCCATGTCGGCGCATTTTATCTGCCCGCCTTCCTCGAAGAGATGCTGCGGGAAGTGGAGGAACACTGATGCAACCCAACGTTGAGACCTTTATCGGCTGCGACAGCAGCTACCGCGCCGCCAGCATCGTGCTGTACGGTGCGCCTTATGATTCCACCACCAGCTACCGCCCCGGTGCCCGGTTCGGCCCGGCAGCCATCCGGCACGAGAGCTATGGTCTGGAGACTTACAGCCCCTATCAGAACGCCGACCTGACCGACTTCGACATTTTCGACAGCGGCGATCTGGAGCTTTGCTTCGGCTCCAGCGAATCGGCGCTGGCCGACATCGAAGCCCGCGCCGAAGAGATCCTGAAGGACGGCAAGTTCCCGCTCCTGCTGGGCGGCGAACATCTTGTCACGCTGGGGGCCGTGCGGGCCGCCGTGAAGAAGTACCCGGACCTGCACATCGTCCACTTCGACGCACACGCCGACCTGCGGGACGACTACCTCGGTGCCCGGCTCAGCCATGCCTGTGTCCTCCGCCGCTGCCACGAGCTGGTCGGCGACGGGCACATCCACCAGTTCTGCATCCGCAGCGGCGACCGCACCGAGTTCGAGTTTGCAGCCCAGCACACCGAGATGCACAAGTTCGACTTCACCGGCCTTGCCGAACTGACCGAGCAGCTCTGTGCCAGCAAGGCCCCGGTCTACCTGACCATCGACCTCGACTGTCTGGACCCCTCCTGCTTCCCCGGCACCGGCACCCCCGAAGCGGGCGGCGTGAGCTTTTTGCAGCTGCTGGACGCCATCCGCACTGTGACCAGGGCGAACATCGTCGGTGCCGACCTCAACGAGCTGGCCCCCACGCTGGACACCACCGGTGTTTCCACGGCCACGGCCTGCAAAGTCCTGCGGGAGCTGCTGATCGCGCTTGACAAGGGCTGGCCCGGCTTCCAGGTCTGACGAAACCACGCGCAGGCGTTCGCTCTGCGCTGCGATACATGATAACAAAGGAGAAATCTACCATGAGCAAAGTTCTGATCATCGGCTGCGGCGGCGTGGCTTCCGTCGCCATCCACAAGTGCTGCCAGGTCCCCGAAGTGTTCACCGAGATCTGCATCGCCAGCCGCACCAAGTCTAAGTGCGACAAGCTCGCGGCTGAACTGGCCCCCAAGACTGCCACCCAGATCACCACCGCCCAGGTGGACGCCGACAAGGTGGACGAAGTGATTGCCCTCATCAAGAGCTACCAGCCCGACCTCGTGATGAACATCGCCCTGCCCTATCAGGATCTGACCATCATGGACGCCTGCCTGGCCTGCGGCGTCAACTACATGGACACCGCCAACTACGAGCCGGAGAACACGGACGACCCGGAGTGGCGCGCCATCTACGAGAAGCGCTGCAAGGAGGCCGGTTTCTCTGCCTACTTCGATTACAGCTGGCAGTGGGCCTATGCCAAAAAGTTTGAGGAAGCCGGCCTGACCGCTCTGCTGGGCAGCGGCTTCGATCCGGGTGTGACCCAGGCTTACTGCGCCTACGCCAAAAAGCACGAGTTCGACACCATCGACACCATCGACATCCTCGACTGCAACGGCGGCGACCACGGCTACGCCTTCGCCACCAACTTCAACCCGGAGATCAACCTGCGCGAGGTCTCGGCCCCCGGCAGCTACTGGGAGAACGGCCACTGGGTCGAGATCCCGGCCATGAGCATCAAGCGGGAGTACAACTTCGATCAGGTAGGCGAAAAGGACATGTACCTGCTCCACCACGAGGAGATCGAGTCTCTGGCCAAGAACATCCCGGAGGCCAAGCGCATCCGCTTCTTCATGACCTTCGGCCAGAGCTACCTCGACCACATGCGCTGCCTGGAGGACGTGGGGATGCTGTCCACCACGCCCATTGAGTTCAACGGGCAGGAGATCGTGCCCATCCAGTTCCTCAAGGCCCTCCTGCCCGACCCCGCCAGCCTCGGCCCCCGCACCAAGGGTAAGACCAACATCGGCTGCATCTTCACCGGCAAGAAGGACGGCAAGGAAAAGACCTACTATATCTACAATGTCTGCGACCATCAGGAGTGCTATCGCGAGGTCGGCTCGCAGGCCATCAGCTACACCACCGGTGTGCCCGCCATGTGCGGTGCCCTCATGCTGCTGACCGGCAAGTGGACCACCAAGGGCGTCCACACGGTGGAAGAGTTCGATCCGGACCCGTATCTGGACGCTCTGGACAAGTACGGCCTGCCCCGTTCTGAGAGCCACGCCCCGGCTCTGGTGGACTGATGCGGCTGCGGGATACGCGCCCGCCCTTTGCCGGGCTGGCGAACCTCTCCGAGACCGCCCTGTCTGCCCTGCCCACCCCCTGCTATCTGCTGGACGAAGCCCAGCTGCGCCGCAACGGTGAACTTCTGCTGGGGGTGCAGCAGCGCACCGGCTGCAAGATCCTGCTGGCACAGAAGGCGTTCTCGAACTTCGACCTCTACCCCCTGCTGGCGCCTTATCTGGCGGGCACCGAGGCCAGCGGCCTCTATGAGAGCCGCCTCGGCCGGGAAACGCTGCCCGACAAGGAGAACCACGTGTTCTGCGCCGCCTACCGGGCCGACGCATTCGACGAGCTGCTGCACTACGCCGACCACATCGTCTTCAACTCGCCCCGCCAGCTGGCCAGATTCGGCCCGGCAGCCAAAGCGGCGGGCAAGAGCGTCGGTCTGCGCATCAACCCGGAATGCTCGACCCAGGAAGGCCACGCGATCTACGACCCCTGCGCCCCCGGCAGCCGCCTGGGAACCACCCATGCCCAGTGGGACGCCGCTGTGCAGGCAGACCCGGCCCTGCCGGGTCTGCTGGACGGCCTGCACTTCCACACCCTGTGCGAGCAGGATTCCGACGCGCTGGCCCTGACGCTGGCCGCCGTGGAAGACCGCTTCGGCGACCTGCTGCCCCGGATGCAGTGGCTGAACTTTGGCGGCGGACACCACATCACTCGTCCCGGCTACGACCTGCCCACGCTGGAGCGCTGCATCACCGAGACGCAGACAAAGTACGGCGTACAGGTCTATCTGGAACCCGGCGAGGCCTGGGCGCTGAACGCAGGCTATCTCATCACCACGGTGCTGGACACCCTGCGCAACGGCGATACCAGCCTTGCCATCTTGGATCTGTCCGCTGCCTGCCACACGCCAGACGTCATCGAGATGCCCTACCGCCCGCCCTTGCTGAACGCGGGCGACCCCGGCGAAAAGGCCGTCACCTTCCGGCTCGGCGGCCCGACCTGCCTGGCCGGGGATGTCATCGGCGACTACAGCTTCGACGCTCCCCTCACCGAGGGCGACCGTCTCCTCTTCGGGGATATGGCCATCTACACCACCTGCAAGAACAACACCTTCAACGGCATGCCCCTTCCGCCCATCTGGGCGATGGACGCCTCCGGCGCCTGCCGCGAGCTTGTAAAGTTCGGCTATGAGGACTTCAAGATGCGGGTGGGAAATAGCAAAAAATAAAATATCCCGCATTCAAACGCGCCCCTTCCCTGTGGCAGACCACATCGGAAGGGGCGCTTGGTTTATGATGGAGCTCACATAACAAAAACACCCTTCCTCTCACGGAGACCCGCAAAAGGAAGGGTGTAGAACTCAAGTTCCTGTTGTCGCACCTATCACAGCATGTTCGTATCAGCAAAGCCAACACTAGTTGTCATTCAGCACGGCACCTCAAGCACTTTTGAGCGTAGAGCTGTGATTAGCAGTTCTCAGCGAAGTACTTAATGGTACGGACCATCTGAGAGGTGTAGGAGTTCTCGTTGTCGTACCAGGACACGACCTGAACCTGATAGGTGTCATCGTATCTACGCTAAATTTTCACGATTTTTTTGTGATCGTTCATAATTTCGAAACAACAGTTACAGTACCACAACATACCGTTGTCGTACCAAAACCGGCTTGTTCGTACCAAAATTATATCACGTTTTAGCGTCATTTGCAAGGTTTTGCGAAGTTTTTCTCTAGAGTCCATTTTTTGCCTTTCAAAGATGAACTTTTACTGTTGTTTTTGTTCGGAGCACCCGGGGCCCTAGGCTCCCGCCGGGGCGTTCGCCTTCCCGGAGCTACTCCTCCGCCATGTGAAGTTGATATTCGTATGTATCGTTTTTTCCGGATCATTTTTCATTTTCCTGCGCATCAGTCATCGTGCTGCGGCAGGTTGATACGAATTTCTTTCCTGAAAATACAATAGAATCCCATCAAAAATATGTCTTATATACAGATTGCAGCAACAATCTATACGCAGGCTTGCCTTCGTACCTCCTTATTCTGTTTTCTGCTCTATCAGCTTTCGCTGTGGTGGGTTAAGTATAGAGCGCAACCAGAAGCCATTAGCACCTGAAATCACGCTGGCCGTAACGCACCATGACAGGCAGAAACAGGTTGAGGTAAAAAGGTCAAGCCGCGTAAACCCGCATAAAATCAGGCTTTTCTCTGGTTGCCCATATGCGGTTGTCAAGTAAGGAACAAAAATTTTTGCAAAAAAATAAGCCTTTCCAAGCCGAAACCGATACGGTTTCAAACTCGGAAAGACTTCTCTTGTTATTTTTTCGATTTGAGCTTTTCTCTCCTTCTTGACGCGTGATAGCATTTGTGCTATCATATAAATAGAAAATCACATTGCCACTTTGGAGACAATATTCTAATGTATGAGATTGAATTTTACGAAACAGAAGATGGAAAGTGTCCTATCTGGGATTTTCTTGAAGCTTTACGCCTCAAGGCTCCTACCAATAAAGATGCACGGATACAGCACAAACAGGCAAGCCTCTACATTGAACTACTTCAGCAAAATGGAACCCACATGAATGCAGAGATTACGAAGCATCTTGACGATGGCATTTGGGAGCTTCGGCCTGGAAACAATCACATATTCTACTTTTTCTGTCAAAATGATACTTATGTACTACTTCATCAGTTTCGAAAGAAATCTCAAAAAACGCCTAAACGCGAAATTGAGAAAGCAAAAGCAGAGCGCAACGACTATCTTCGCAGAAAGGAGACTGCTAAATTATGAAAACATGGAATGATTACAAAGAATACGTTCGTACTGTAGACCCTGAAACAGCAAAGGACATCAAAGAAACAGAGGAAGTGGCTGCAATTGTCACTGCCATGGTTGAGCAGCGGAATGCGCTTGGCCTAAGCCAACGCGAACTTGCCGCCATGTGCGGTCTGCCGCAATCCTCTGTTGCAAGAATTGAGTCCTGCAAAACAACGCCTAATCTCGGAACCCTCTTGAATATTTTCCAGCACCTCGGATTAACGCTTACTGTTTCTCCCGTCAATCCTACCGTGTAATTTCTTATCACGGAGTCTGCTTCATTCAGCAGGCTCTTTTTTCTTTGTCTGTACTAACATTCCCTTTCATCTTTTCGAGCGAAATTATAGCAGCATTTTCTCCGCGTCATATCATCCCCTAAATTGGCATTTTACCCTGCCACCAATCATTTGCCTTCAATAGTTTTCAGTTCTTCAAGGTAATAGTCGCCATGATAGAATTTAGAAACATCCATATCAAGCGCTTCAATTACCCGACACGCCAAGCCAAAAGAAGAAGTCAAAATGTTTCTTTCCCCAGATTCCAGCCTTTGATATTGACGTAAAGTTATATTGGCTCGATCAGCAACCTCTTGTTGCGTCATCCTTAACATTTGTCGTCTTTCCGATAAGACAGCCGCTGCTGTTGGAATTATCGTTTGAAAACCATCTAAAATTCCACCACTCATAGGAATCGCCCCCTCCATTACGTCCATTTGGTCACATTGTACAACCAATCGGACGTAATGTCAAGTCAAATACTTTTAGAGGTTCAAGCCTATTTTCGATTAACATTCGTTCTCAAATTCATTTTCTTCGAGCGAAATAACAACCGCATTTTTCTCAGCATCATACCGTCCTTTAAATTGATGGTCTTTTTCTACAGCTAGACCATTTGTTTCCAGAAGCGCATGCAAAGAGCCATTCTGAAAAATCCACACTGAATAGGCGGTTCTGCATCCAGTGCGAAACCACCTGTTCATTTTTCACATTACTTTTATTGGAAACACAACTGCATTAAGCTCAGGTAGATACTTACCCTCTACCCTATGAAATTCTAACGGAGAAAAATTGTTTGCCTCAA
>ERZ1026890.531-NODE-531-length-21490-cov-52.504175_pt1 | contig 21490 bp, 16 predicted proteins | sample MGYA00380175_ERZ1026890 | MGnify/ENA primary metagenome ERZ1026890 (study PRJEB33269, sample SAMEA4719811) | human gut metagenome | biome: human-associated habitat; feature: organic feature; material: feces | place: Cameroon | collected 2013-10 ...
ATAACTGTACAACACAGATGTTAACGAATAAAATATTTAATGCGTCTGCCCTGTAAGTCTGGATAATAGTTGGCGCACAACAGGTGAAATGCGCATGCACATCACCTGTTGTGCATGCGCATATCAGCTGTTATGCAAGCGCACAACAGCTGTTGTGCGACCGGAGATACTAACTATCTCACCAACATATCCTATCTTTTCCACCAACATATCCTATGTTTTCCACCAACATATCAGTAATATTCCAACAAAAAGAGGGTGAATCATTAACTTATGATACACCCTCTCGTTATCTTGAATTCTATTGCTATAATCTTCTTTTACTTCTGAGAAACAAAGTGCTGTTAACAGAGTTCCTCTGTCAGGTAATGGGAGGCCAAAGCCTCGATGTCTATCTTGTCTGAAGTTTGAATTTCTTCAATAACTGCGTCTGTGCAATCATCGTTCATGATTACCCCAACTGCTTCACTAGGTGTGAGATTACATTCTTTTGCTATATAACAAGCAATCTGACCTAACACGTATTCGTAATTATACTTATTTTCCATATTCTTAATCTTTTATGAGTTCATCAATAGCCTTTTGTGTACAAAAGCAATATTGCAACAATCTCATGATACAATCATCCTCCCTTCTCTTTTCTTCGTCTTTGCAATATGGTTATTGCAGATATGGGTTAAATCTTGAATGATTTGTTCCCTTGGCATGGTTTGTTCTATTTCCCAGTTTTCCTCAAGAAATTTGATGCCCTGGTTCTTTTGGAGATAGTTGAAAGCCTTATGTTTGGTAATTCCCTTGTCTTCTGCAAACCAGCAGGCAGCAACTGTGACAAAGATGGTTGCTTTCATCTTTGTTTCTGCTGACGGATACTGGTCGCCAATATAAATATTCAACTTCTCTCCCATAGCTTCCAAGAGGACTGAAGCATCATCTACAGAGATATTGGTTTTGCCGCTTTCTATCTTGCTGATGCTGCTTTTTCCTAGCCCTACATATTTTCCTAGTGCTTCTTGGGATAGTCCTTTTTCCTGTCTGACCTTTTTAACGATACTGCCCAGGAGATTATCTGTATTATCGAATTTCTTTTTCATATCTGTACCTTTTTTGTGCAAAGATAGATAAAGTTTCCCAAACGAGCAACTTTTTTAACTTAAAGTAGTGAAAAAAGATAATTGGATAAGAAGTAGTTGTAGCGTATGAATGTACGTTTTCTACCTCATACCTTCGCATGTTTCTTATAAAAAGGTGAAAATTTGTGGGTGCAAAAGTCTAGCTCTTGCGTCTTATGGATAAACAACTATAAGACAAACGTAAAAGTATTAATTTAAACTAGTCAAGATTATGAAGAAATTTTTTACTTTGATTTCTATGGCACTTGTTGCCATGAGTATTAACGCTCAGACAGAGAGCTGGTATGTTAACAATGAGGATGGTACATTAAAGGCCGACTATGTGGCTAATGAGGATGCCAGTGCGATGTCTGTTGTAAAGTTCTCAACTACCAACGTGGAGGGTACTCATACCTCTGGTCCTGTTGCCGGCTATAATGACGGTGCACTCGAAAATGGCAAGTTGTCTCAAAAAGTAGACAATACTTGGGGTAAAATTGCCAAGAAAGATTTGAGCAAGGATGGCTCTGTTGCTCCTTTCTACTATGTTCAGGGTAAGGGTAATCCTGTGAACTTGGATAAGGTTGAGTTTGAAGAGATTTTGACAGATGGTAATCCAACAGGTAACTATCGTGCCAAATGGGATGCTGCTTACTATGCTCCAGATGGTAGCAATGGACTTCCTACCAACGGTACATACATTACTCTGACCCCAAAGGTGGCTGGTACTTTGAAGGTTGGCATTTGGATTAATAAGGGTAACCGTGATGTCTATGTAGTAAAAAAGAAAGACAAGAAAGCTTTGGCTTTGGGCACAGAAGTGAAGGCGTCAGGATATATTAATGGTCAAAATAATGATGATGTTGCTGATGACAGTCCATTGAAAGGTTATCCAATGTTGCAAGATGAGATATCTGCCAAGGGCAATACAGGTAACGATGCTTATATTGTAGGTCCTGGTAATCAGGCAGCTTGGCTATATTTGACCTTCTCTGCAACTGCAGGCGAAACTTACTATATATTCAACAAGAATACTCAGATTGGTTTCAGTGGCTTTGAGTTCACACCTGGTGAAACCAATGGCATCATCAACATTAATGCCTCAACTTCTGCCAAGAAGTCTGTTCGCTACAATATGGCTGGTCAGCAGGTGAATGCTTCTTATAAGGGTCTCATTATCGAGAATGGTAAGAAGTTCGTTCAGAAGTAATCTGACGTGATTCGGTTAGAATTTTAAGATAAAAGAAACGATAATAAAAGGGAGCGCATCACTAATGGTTGCGCTCCCTTTTTTGCACCTCTCAGGGTGCAGAGTTATATGAAAAATGCACTTTCTAAGGTGCAGATTGCCTTATTGTACGCAAGTTTTCTTCGAACTGATTACCTTGCCATCCTTCAATGCCTTGATGATATAAACACCTGAAGGGAGAGAATCGAGATTCTTGCCTTCCCTTACCTTGATACCTGCAGCATTGTATACCTCGTAGCTGTCGGCTGCGGTTGAAGCCAGGATGCTTTGAATGCCTGTTGCAGAACCGTCTGTCAGATAGAAATGGAAGGTGCGGGTATAGGTGCTGACGTTGTCATCATCGCTTACCTTGACAGTATAATCTACGAGCGCCTTGCCACAATCTTCGTTGGCGGTGAAGATATATTCACCCTCGTTGGCACCCGTATCCTGACTCATCTTGCTCATCGCATCGCCCTTTGCCTCGCATTCAAACTGAGGATTGTTGGTGTAGCCGGCAAAGTATTTCTTCATGTCGATGGTTACGCTTTCGCCCTGCTTGAGGGTGAAGTGAGGCTCGGCAAGCCAGTTGAGATATTCTTCGAGATTGGTGTAGCCGTCTCCGTTTTCATCGGCATTACCATCGCTTACGCCTTTCACTTCTTCCCACCAGTCAGGCATTCCGTCCTGGTCGGTATCCCAGTTGGCTTCGCGCTTTGCCTCTGTGATGTTCAATCCCTTGAAACCTTCGCATCCCTTATCTTCCTCGCTGTCGATAAGTCCCTTCTTGCCACTCTGACTGCCTACTGTCGTGGTAGTTCCGGCTAACGTCTCGTTCACCATTCGGGTGTCGTGGTTATCCAGGAAAGGCTGGTTGGCTCCCACATCGCAGAGCACATTCTTATAGGCTGCCTTGGCACTCTCGATGGCTGCCAGAGACTCGAAGAATGGTTTCGAAACGAATGGCTCCCAGTTTACTACCTGACCATTTGATGTTTCGACAACATAGGTATCTTTGAGTTTATCTTCTGTCAGGGCTCCATTGCCTGCAGCCTGACGGATATTACCATGAACGTATGCACTCTGTGTGCCGCTTCCGGTGCCCTCAAGCTGAAGACGGAATAGTTTCTTCTGGGTGGTAGCTGGTCCCATCTTATAATAGTTGTTCACGAAGTTCACCTCGTGACTGCCACCATCTGTAGCACGACCGCCCCAGTTGTAAACCACATTGTTAAATACATCGTGGTGACCGTCGTAAGCACCTACACCATCCAGTCCGCCGCTCAAACTCCAGTTTCTTCCTTCGCAATGAGCCAGCAGGTTGTGGTGATAAGAACCTACCTTGAGTGTTGCCGACATTTCGCCGCCGCCGATGGTTGCTGCATATCCGTGGGCTGTACCCGCACCATAGTTAGGATGACCTGCCACATTGAGCGCTTCGGAAATCAGGGTGCGCTGAAGGGTAAGACTCTTGGCGTTGCGGCTGGAGAATGCCTCATCGATGGTCCAGGAGATAGAGCAATGGTCCATGATGGCATTGTCGTTGCCTGCCATTCCCATACCGTCGAGTCCGTTTACCTTATCTTCATCGCTGATGGTTCCGCCGTTGGTCTCCTTATGTCCCAGACGCATGCGGAGGAAACGGGTGATGCCTTCGCTTGCCATACCGAAAGGACAGTCGCGGAGCATGATGCCGTTGCCTGGGGCAGTCTGTCCGGCGATGGTTACGTATTCGTCGCTGCAGGTGAGTCGCTTTTTCAGCGAGATGACGCCCGCCACATCAAAGACGATGGTGCGTGGACCGGTAGCTTTCTTGATGCCGTAACGGAAAGAACCCTCTATCGGATTCTCATCATCGCCATTATCTTCGAGTGTGGTTACGTGATAAACGCTTCCGCCTCTACCGCCTGTAGCATACTTACCATATCCTTCTGCACCCGGGAAGGCGAGATGACGGGGACGGAAACTCCATACATCGCCTTCGTATACATTACCGGCAGCATCTTCCTCGTCGATTCGCCAGTAATAGGTGTTGAGGTTGGATGCTTTGTTGAGTGTATATTTTGCATCGGTAGTTGTAGCTACTTCTGTAAGACTGTTGGCATCTGTACCTATTAATATATGGTGCTTGACGGCTTTTTCTGCCGAAGTCCAGGAGATAGTGAGCGATCCGTTGTCGGCATCGGCATGATAATCTCTGTTCTCCGGATAAGGATCTGTGGCTGCTGTCTGAGGATTCGGACGGTCGAAGATGAGGGCGTTGACGGTGAGCGAGGTGGTATAATTGCCGCTCTTGTCATCGTTGGCACTCGGTGTGGTAACGTAAGAGATGACGACATCCTTGCCCTCTTCAGCTACAAAAGTTACGTACGACATGCCGCAGGCTGATGGAGTCAGGGCTCTGTTGGTCTGTGCGATGCCTTCCTGCTGCTTGGTGCCGTTGACATATACATCGAGCTTCGGTGCATTGAAGCCATCGTTGTTGTTGTGAAAAGCCATCAGAGAGTGCTTGCCGGTGCTCAGTCCCTTGAGGGTGATATTGAGGCGGACGGCACCTTCGGTTACCTGTGGAGTGTTTTTGTTTTCATCATAACCGTAGATGGCAAAGCCGTCGGCGATGAGTTTGGAACTGCTGAGTCCGTTCTTAAACCAGCATGATTTCAGTCTTCTGCCTGCATAAGAGGCATCATTCGCCAGCGTGATGGTGATGGGATTTCCGTCAGCATCTTCTACTTCCTTCGATTCGGTTTCGCAGGTGTTTACTGCCCATGCGGTGTACTCAGGTTCATTGACCTGTGACTCGGAACGACCTGTCAGATTGAAGTCGATTCTCTGTGCCGATGCTGTTAGTGCTGAGACTAAAGCCATCGAGAACAATACTTGTCTTTTCATGTTTTACTTTAAGTTTGAAAGTTGTTTTATTTCGTTTTTATAGATTCTTTGGGAATAGGTGTTGTTTTGTGCTTCCACATCGCTATTGGGTAATAGCGATGTGGAAAGTACGTTGCAGGGAAGCCACTTGGTCTTTGTCGGTTGCCTTCACCTTGATGTCGATGAGACAGTCGGCAGCCTTTTTGCTGAGGCTGATGGTGAGGATTCCCTTCTTGTTGAGTTTCATCTTGCCTTCCTCTGGCTGGATGCTGCTCTCCAGGGTGAAGACTGGCTGCTGGTTGTAACCGGCGAAATACTGCTTCAGGTCGATGACCAGCTTGCTGCCTGATGAGGTGATGAAATGAGGCTCGGCAAGCCAGTTGAGATAGCGCTCCAACTGGGTATATTCGCCATCGGTCAGCTCGTTGTTGTCGGCAACTAAAGGGTTGGTACCAGCCAGCTTCTCCCACCAGTCAGGCATTCCATCCTGGTCGGTATCCCAGTTGGCTGGACGACGGTCGGTGAGTGCTTCAAACTCCTTCCATGCATCGTTGCCGGCATCGAGGTTATCATCTATCAGTCCCTTCTTGCCGGTCTTGGAACCAACATATTTATAGGTTCCGTTCAAGGTTTCTTCTACCATGCGCTGGTCGTGCTGGTCGATGCAAGGCTGGTTGGCTCCCACATCGCTCAATACGTTCTTGAAGGCAGCGCGGGCACTTTCTACCTTGGCATAGGATGGGAAGAACGGCTTGTCGGTAAATACCTTCCAGTTGACTACCTGTCCGTGAGAGGTGGTATATTTGTAGGTTTCGCCTTCCTTGTCGCTCACCAGTTCTCCATGCTTTCCTGCCACAGCTCCTGCATTCTGTTTCATATCGCCCACATAGTTCTGGCGGATATTATCGTGCATGTAGTAAGCCTGACTTCCCTGACCGGTTCCTTCCAACTGGGCATTGAGGATATATTTCATGCTGGTGGCTGGTCCCATCTTGTAATAGTTGCCAACGAAGTTTACCTCGTGGGCTCCTCCGTCGCAGGCACGGTTGCCCCAGTTGTATACAACATTATTAAAGAGGTCGAGCTTTCCTGCATAATATCCTGCTCCATCCAGTCCGCCACCCATACTCCAGTTTCTTCCTTCGTTGTTGGCAAGCAGGTTGTGGTGGAACGAGCCTATATTACCACCGATGGTTGCGGCATAACCATGCTTGGCGTTGACATAATTCTGATGACCAGCCTGGTTGAGCGCTTCGGAGATGAGGTTGTGCTGGAAAGAGATGTTCTTGCCGTTGCGGCTGGAGAAAGCCTCGTCGATGGTCCAGCCTACCGAACAATGGTCGATGATGGTATTGTCGCAGCCTGCAGCACCCAGTCCGTCGAGGGTAACAGTCTTTCCGTTTTTATCGAGATATTTTCCCAGTCGGAGACGGATGAAGCGGAAGATGCCTTCTGAACCGAAACCGAAAGGATGCTCACGGAGAAGGATTCCCTTGCCTGGGGCAGTCTGTCCGGCTACAGTGATGAATGGGTCGGAACAAACCAGACGGTCTTTCAGGTCGATGATGCCGGCAACATCGAAGACGATGGTGCGAGGCCCCTTAACCTTGGTGATTCCGTATCGGAGAGAGCCTGGCTGCGGATTCTCAGGGTTATCTTCTAAAGAGGTAACATGATAAACCGAACCGCCACGACCGCCAATGGCAAATCTTCCATATCCTTCAGCACCCGGGAAGGCAAGACGGCGTGGACGGAAGTTCCATACTTCGCCCTCTGAAACCTTGCCGTTGGCATCTACCTCGTCAACACGCCAGTAATAATCGTTGGCACTGCTGAGACCAGTGGCTTCGTAAGAAGCATTATTTGTGGTGGCAACCTTCTTCAACTGGTCGGCACGCTGTCCCATATAAATAAGGTGTTGCTTGGCACCTTCGCCGGCTTGCCAGCGCAGAACAACCTTGCCTTCTTCTGCATCGACATGAAGATCGTCATCGGCAGGATAAGGGTTGAGAGCGGTGGCTTTCGGGTTGGCTTTATCGAATACCAAACCGTTGATGGTGAGCGTGTTGTTTGCGTTATCCACACCTTGCAACTGATAGTGGATAACTACAGGCTGGTCGTCGGTTACATCAAATTCGATGTATGACTGTCCGCTCTGCGATGCCTTCATCTCTCTTACGGTCTGCTTGACATCCTGTGCAAGAATCTCCTGCATCATGCTCTTCTGCTGGATACGCTTCTTGCCTTTCTTTATGGTCATTGTCTGTTCCTTCTCTCTGGAAACCTGGATAGAAGGAATATTGCCGGTAAGTCCGTCTACGATGTTGTGGTAGGCGAGGAGAGAGTGATGACCTGGTTTCAGACCTCGGATGGTGATGCAGAGCTGGGCATTGTCGCCCTTCGACGGATATACTACGATACCATCGCTGGTGAGGCGGTCGCCCTGCTGTATGCCCTGCTTAAACCAGTTTGACTTGATAGTCTGGTCTTTCACAGGTGCATCGAGCGTAATCTCCAGTTCGCCCAGAGTAAACTGGTATGTATTGCCCTGCTTCACCCCAACAGGAGTGAAATTGAGGGCAGTAACTTCTGCAGCCTTTCTGCTGGCTATGTTGAAGTCAACCTGCTGCGCCTGGCTTGAAAGCGCCATCAGCGAAGCGGCAACTAAAGGGAAGCATCTTCTGTTCATCATTTTTCAATTTTATGTTTTTTGTTTCAATAAAATAATTGATAAGTAACTTTCGTTTATATATTATATAGGTGTAAGACGTTCCTGTGGATGAAATGTCGCCACCTGCTCCCGAAAAAAATGCTCATGTTCATTGAGGACAAAAGCCGGCGAGAGGCGTCTTTAAGATATAATGAACAAACAATATTAAAACAATGCAAAGAAGTAAGAAGATTTTCGCTGCGATGGCATTGACCATCTTACCAGCAGCAACTTTCGCTCAGTATCCTACTATCACAAAGGAGGCTCAGGCGAAGATTGATTCTATGCAAGCTGCATGGACAGCCCATTCTGATTCAGCTTGGGCTGTGGCTTTCCCTATCGTAAAACAAGAGGCAATGGCAGGACGTCCTTACGTGCCATGGGCTTCCCGCCCATACGATTTGCGTCAGGCTAAGATTCCTGCATTCCCAGGTGCTGAGGGTGGCGGTATGTTTACCTTCGGTGGTCGTGGTGGCAAGGTCTTGACTGTGACCAATCTCAATGATGCTGGTCCTGGTTCTTTCCGTTGGGCTTGCGAACAGGGTGGTGCCCGCATCATCGTCTTCAACGTATCGGGAAATATTGTATTGAAGACTCCAATCATCGTCCGTGCTCCTTATATCACCATTGCCGGACAGACAGCTCCAGGTGAGGGCGTGATGATTTCGGGTGAATCTTTCCAGGTTGATACCCATGATGTCATCGTTCGCCACATGCGTTTCCGCCGTGGTAATACCCATGTATGGTATCGTGAAGATTCTTTCGGTGGTAATCCGGTAGGTAACATCATGATTGACCACTGCTCTTGCGAGTTTGGTCTGGATGAGAACATCTCTTTCTACCGTCACATGTTCGATTTGCACGATGGTAAGCCAAAGCGCAAGGTGCCTACGGTGAATGTAACCATCCAGAATACCATCTCTGCCAAGGCTCTTGATACTTGGAACCATGCCTTTGGTAGTACAATCGGTGGAGAGAATTCTACCTTCATGCGTAACCTCTGGGCGGATAATACAGGCCGTAATCCTTCTATCGGATGGGGTGGTGTGTTCAACTTCGTAAACAACATTGTTTACAACTGGGTGCATCGTACGGCAGATGGTGGTGAGTTCTCAACCATGAGCAACTTCATCAACAACTATTATAAGCCAGGACCTCTTACTCCAAAGGGTGCCATCAGCTACCGTATCGTAAAGAGCGAAAGCCGAAGCAACAAACTCTTCCCTTGGGCTCAGTATGGTCGTATTTATGCTGAAGGAAATATCGTAGAAGGTAATGAGGCTGTAACCAAGGACAACTGGAATGGCGGTATTCAGATTGCTGACAAGGATCTTCCAAATGGAATACCTGCAGATGTAAAGGCGCTGATGCGTTCTAACGAACCATTCGCCATGCCACACATGACCATCATTCCTAAGGAACAGACCTTCGATACGGTTCTTGACCATGTAGGTGCAACCATTCCATCCCGCGACATCGTAGACCAGCGCATCGTAGAAGAGGTTCGTACCGGTCAGGTTTACTATGTAAAGAAACTGCCTAAGAAGAATCCATACGGTGACTTCTGGGGATTGGCTGACAAGTCGAAGGCTGAAGATGGCAGCTTCAAGTATCGCCGTCTGGACAAGGATTCCTATAAACTGGGTATCATCACAGACATCTGCCAGGTTGGCGGATTCCCTAAATATAAGAAGGTGAAGCCATACGTAGATACAGATGGTGACGGTATGCCTGATGAGTGGGAGATTGCCAACGGCTTGAATCCTAACGATCCTAGTGATGCCAACAAGGACTGCACAGGTGACGGATATACCAACATCGAAAAGTATATCAATGGTATCAGTACCAAGGAAAAGGTGGATTGGACTGACATGAAGAACAACCACGATACTTTGGCTGAGAAGGGAAAACTCCTGTAAAACAGGAATGAATGCCCGGAGTTGTTTCTTCGGACTCATTTCTTAATGCATGACATGAATATGAAAAAACTTTTGAGAAATAAGTTGTTAGGCGCTGCCTGTCTGCTCTTGCTTCCTCTGGGAGCAGGAGCGCAGGTACAGCTCGACAGCGTGGGGCGTGATGCCAAGTATGTGAACAACATCATCGCCCGTTCGCAGAAAATCGTGGATGCGCTGCAGCTGACTGATAAAAACAGCAAGCAGAATGTGCTCCACATTATCTGTAACCGTTATTTCCTGCTGAATGATATCTATGAGAAGTTCGGCAAGAATAAGGCTGAGCGTGATGCGGAACTCTATAAGCACCACTTCGAATTTGCTGCCAATCTGGAAAACTATCTCTCAGAGAAGCAGGTAGAGCAGGTGAAGGATGGTATGACCTTCGGTGTCGTTCCGAAAACCTATCAGGCTCATCTGGAGATGATTCCTTCACTGAAAGAAAACGAGAAGCTCCAAATTCTCAATTGGTTGAAAGAAGCTCGCGAGTTTGCCATTGATGCCGAAAATTCCAAGGCAAAACATGGCTGGTTCGGAAAATACAAAGGACGCATCAATAACTGGCTTACCAAACAGGGCTACGATCTGAAGGCGGAGCGCGAGGGTTGGTATAAGCGTATTGAGGCGGCAAAGAAAAAATAAACAGTTTCCGGTAAGGTTATAAAAACTCTGATGAAACAAGAGGTATGAAAAGATTATTTTCTATATGGATATTTACGTTAGTAGGGGTTGTGCAAATCTTTGCGCAACCCTTCGCGTTTGATTTTAGCTACGTGGGCTACCAGCAGAGCGAAAAGGAGATTCCGGATGCGGACGTTGTGGTCTTCGTGAAGTGGAAAGAAGGCGACCAGAGCGCTCGCATACAGAAAGCCATCGACTTTGTTTCTGCCAGGAAAATGGATAAGAAGACGGGACTCCGAGGGGCTGTCTTGCTCGACAAGGGCGTATTCGAACTCTCACAGCCGCTCCGCATCCAAACTTCGGGCGTGGTGCTGAGAGGTACTGACCGCAACCAGACGGTGCTATATAAAAAAGGTGTAGACCGTGGGGCGGTGGTGTATCTGGAAAGCGAAAAGCAGATGCAGACGCTGGGAGAACCGATGAAACTGTCTGCTCCCTGGAAGTTGGGAGAACGGAAGGTGGCGCTGCCTGCCGGCTGCAAGATGGGCGATGAGATACTGATAGTACGTCCTTCTACCAAGGAGTGGATACAAAAGTTGGGTTGTGCTGACTTTGGCGCTGGAAAGGATTTGGGCTATTGGGGTTGGCATCCGGGAGAAATCGATGTGCGCTGGACCCGTAGTGTGGTTTCTGACGGAAAGGGAGGATTACTGTTGGATGCTCCGTTGTCCATGTCGCTCGGTCAGGATGATGCAGAATGCTATGTTCAGCGCATCGCCGGCAATGACTGGCGCTTGAAGAATGTGGGTGTGGAAAATCTCACGATAGATTCTGAATATGATACCACCAATCCGAAGGATGAGAATCATGCCTGGGAGGGTGTATATATTAATAAGGTGAAAGACGGTTGGGTAAGAATGGTGAATTTCCGCCATCTGGCTGGTTCGGCTGTCGTAACCCAGCGTGATGCTTCCCGTATCACGGTAGAGGATTGCATTTCTCAGGCTCCTGTCTCAGAAATCGGTGGCTACCGTCGTCGCACCTTCCTCTGTATGGGTGAACAATGTCTGTTCCAGCGTTGTTATTCTGAGCAAGGCATGCACGATTTTGTGGCTGGTCTCTGTGCGGCAGGTCCTAATGCCTTCGTACAATGCGACGGTTATGAATCGCTGGGTTATAGTGGTGCTGTGGGGCCTTGGTGTACTGGATTGCTCTTCGATAATGTGAATATCGACGGCAACGACATCAAGTTCTGCAATCTCGGTCTCGAAGGTTACGGCATCGGATGGAATACTGCCAACAGTCTGGCTTACCAATGTACGGCTGCCGGAATCTTTGCCGACAGCATTCCTGATGGCAGCAACAACCATGTGTTTGCCTGTTGGGCGCAGTTTAACGGTTCTGGCGATTTCCAGCAATGTAACAATCATGCCAAACCATGGAGCCGCTTTGCATCTCTTCTGGAGAAACGTCTGGGTAGAGATGTAGCTGCCCAATGCCGTGTGTTGGAGAGAGAACGCAACAATGTGAGCAACAATCCTACCTACGATGTGGCTCAGAAGATGGTGGAAGAGGCTCGCAAACCTCGCATCACCATGCAGATGTGGATAGCAGACAGTGCCCGTTTCATGGCTTCAGTTTCTCCTGTCAAGGCTATGGATGTGGATAAAATCAAGGAACGTTCTAAGAAAAAGGTGGATCAAGCTCATGCCGAAAATCCTGTCTTCGCAATAAAAGATGGTAAGATCATGGTGGCTGATACCCTGTTGAAGGGTGCAAGAATGAATACTCCTTGGTGGAACGGACGTGTACGTTACTCGGCTTTCCCTAAAATTGCCGATGCCGTGACCCGTTTTGTACCGGGAATGGAGGGACAGGGCACTACCACCCGTGTGGATAGTGTGGTGGCTCACCTTCGTGATAAGCATGTGGTGCTCTTCAACCAGAACTACGGCTTGTGGTATGACCGCCGCCGTGACGACCATGAACGTGTGCGCCGCCGTGATGGTGATGTCTGGGCTCCGTTCTATGAGCAGCCTTTTGCCAGAAGCGGACAGGGCACGGCTTGGGACGGACTGAGTAAGTATGACCTCACAAAGTTGAATCCGTGGTACATCAGCCGCATGAAGGATTTGGCAGAAAAGGGAGCCAAGAATGGTTTGCTGGTTATCAACCAGCACTATTTCCAGCATAATATCCTGGAAGCAGGTGCCCATTGGGTAGATTGTCCATGGCGTCCGGTGAACAATATCAATGGTACGGTGTTCCCTGAACCTGTTCCTTTTGCCGGTGATAAGCGTGTATGGATGGCGGAATACTTCTATAATATAGATAATCCGGTGATGCGCCAGTTGCATAAGCAGTATATCATGAAGATGCTGGATGCCTTTGCTGATGAGCCGAACGTGATTCAGTCGATTGGTGAGGAGTATACGGGCCCTTATCATTTCACGAAGTTCTGGTTGCAGACCGTTGCCGAATGGGAGGCTAAGACGGGCAAGCATGTCTGGGTGGCTTTGTCGTGCAACAAGGATGTGCAGGATGCTATCCTCCAGGATGCGGAGTTGAGAAAGGTGGTTGATATCATCCATATCGAACAGTGGTATTATACCCAGAAGGGACTTTATGCTCCTGAAGGAGGTAAGAATCTGGCACCTCGCCAATATCAGCGTCGCCTTCGTCCGGGCAAGGTTACCTATGATGATGTCTTCAAGAGTGTGAGCGAGTATCGCCAGACTTATCCTGAGAAGGCTGTCATCTACAGTGGGGCTTCGGCACCTGAGAATGGCAAGGCGGTGATGGATGCCGGCGGTTCCTGCCCGAATGTGAAGTAATATGTAAAATGTAATAAAAGTAGAGAAGATGGAAAGAATGATGATAACAGAATCTGTAAGAAATCTTTTATTGGATTCCGACTTCCTGGAGTCGGTATTCGGTTCTCCTGTTGTAGAACCGGATGCCAACTCCGGGAGGCCGGCATCTTCTCGAAAGTTTGAGAAAATGTATCTTCCTGCCGAAATAGAGCAGGCAAAATATGTTCTTCTTCATCTTGACGAGATTTCGGGCTTGTTGTCTGAAACGGACATAGAAGAACTGAAAAATCGCATAAAATACCATTTAAACCCTTAAAATGGGAGGAAAAATACACTGAATACCAATTTTTCCCATTCATTTACCTGATTTTTCCTTAGAGTTTGCCACATTTAGGCTACTTTTGCACCATCAACAAACAAAAGTACACCTAAGATGAAAACAAGCTACAATAGCATCCGAGAAAGAGAGGAAGCAGCACAATCGTTGCTCGCTGCCTATCGCCAGGGCGACCAGAACGCTTTCATGTCTTTATATGATATGTACGCGGAAATGTTGCTCAATTATGGTCTGTGTATTACATCAGACAAAGAACTTGTAAAAGATTGTGTACAAGATGTGTTTATCAAACTCATCTCTAAAAGCCAGAATTTACAAGTTACTAAGGTAACCTCTTACCTGCTCATTTCTCTCCGCAACAGATTGCTGGATGAGTTTCGCCGCAAGAACTATATGACAGAAACTGCGGTGGAGGATATCCGTATCTCTACAACTGTAGAAGATGTGGAAAACTCTTATATCCTTGATGAAAGCTCGCTCAATAATGTTCGTAAGGTACAGATCCTGATGAATGAGCTGACACCACGTCAGCGCCAGGTATTCACCTTATATTATATAGAGCAGCGCAAGTATGAGGACATCTGCGACATCATGCAGATGAACTATCATAGTGTACGCAACCTGGTACATCGTGGCATGTTGAAGTTGCGTGCAGCCGTAGCAGTATAAACTCTTCTGAAGGAGAAAGGAGTTTGACAGATGTTATTGGTAGACCAAAAATAGAGATTTGCACTTTAGGTTAGTGATTATTTAAAATAGGTTTATTATAGTTATAGAAAAAGGCAGGGGACTCCGTGAGGAATCCCCTGCCTTGTTTTTGGTATGCCTTGCTGTTTTTCCTTGCAAGTCTTTCTTTTCTATCATTTCGGAGCTTTTCGGTTTCGTTTTACCCCAGCAGAGCTTCAGCTATCTTGATATCGAATGGGGTAGTAATCTTGATATTCTCACGGTTACCCTCTACCATTGCAACCTGGCAGCCGAGACTTTCTATCACCGAAGCATCATCGGTGAACTGTTCCTTGTATTCCTGGTTGAAAGCCTGCTTTGCCAGACCGATGTCGAAGGTCTGGGGAGTCTGCACCACGCGGTAGTCGCTGCGCAGCACGTTCTTTCCACCTCCGTGCTGGTCAATATAGCGCAGGGTATCGGTTACGGCATATACAGGGATGGCTGCATATTCTTCGCGTGCCGTCTCGAAACATTCTTCAATCACTTCCTTAGATACGAATGGGCGCACACCGTCGTGAATGCCCACAACGCCATCTTCATTATCAGGAATGAGAGCCAGTCCGTTTTTGGATGACTGGAAACGGGTGTCGCCACCATTGGCTATCTGGTGTTTGATGTCGAAATGGTGCTCCTCGCAGAGCTGATGCCAGTATGCCTGCTGACTTTCCGGCAGAACCAGGATGATGTTCAATGCAGGGTCGTATTCATGAAAACGCTCGATGGTGCGCATCAGGATAGGCTTGCCCGCTACCGGCAAGAACTGTTTGGGAATTTCACTTCCCATGCGGAGGCCTTTGCCTCCGGCTACTATGATTACGTAATCCACGATGTAATTGGTAATTAATAATTAATAATTGATAATTATTACTTGCTCTGCATGAGATGATCATACATCATGCCGTCCTGCAGGGCAGCCACGGTTTCCTTGCTTGCGAAATAGCTCAATATCTTGTAGGCGTATGGGAGGGTTGCGGCAGGACCTTCGCCCGTAATCACGTTGCCGTCTTCCTGGAAGAGGGTGGCGGTATATTCGGTATTCTCGCCGAAATACTGCTCGAAGCCAGGATAGCAGGTAGCCTTCTTGCCTTCGAGGATGCCTGTGCTTGCCAGAACCATCGGAGCTGCGCAGATGGCACCGATTCGCTTGCCTGCCTTATGCTGGGCGATGAGCGCCTGGCGCACACCTTCGTGCTCGTTGAGGTTTGTGCTGCCTGGCATTCCGCCTGGAATCATCAGCATGTCAGCATCTTCAAAACTTTCAATATCCTCAAACTTCAGGTCAGCCTTGATAGTAACACCATGCGATGTTTCTACCCATTCAGTACCCGTTACACTTACTGTCTTGATGTCTACACCACCTCTGCGGAGGATGTCTACCGGAGCCAATCCTTCGATTTCCTCGAAGCCATTGGCAAGAAATTCATATACCTTAGCCATAATTTATTTGTTTTTTGTCTTGTTATTCAAATAATATGATTACCTTTGCAAAAGTAAGAATAATTATTGAAATAACAAAATAAATGGCACAGCAACATTTAAAATTCGCAATATTTGGTAATGAATACCAGGCTAAGAAGTCGGCTTCGATAGAGAAAATCCTTCTTTATCTCGAAAAGAAGGAGGCTGAAGTTTATGTGGAGAATGCTTTCTATGAGTTTCTTACCCGCGACCAGCATCTCGATGTGAAGGCGGCTGGGGTGTTCGAGGATTACAACTTTGATGTGGATTATGTCATCTCTATGGGTGGTGACGGTACCTTCCTGAAGGCGGCGAGCCGGGTGGGTGCCAAGGGTACGCCTATCATCGGTGTGAATATGGGCAGATTGGGCTTCCTTGCTGATGTGCTGCCTAGCGAGATAGAGTCGGCTCTGGATAGTCTTTATTCAGGTGAATGCCTGATAGAGGAACATGCGGTGATTCAGGTGGAGGCTGAAGGTGGCATACTTGCCGGCAATCCGTTCGCCCTCAACGATATCGCCGTGCTGAAGCGTGATGATGCTTCGATGATTTCCATCCGTACACAGGTAGATGGCGAATTCCTCGTTACCTATCAGGCTGATGGTCTGATTGTTACCACGCCAACTGGTTCTACGGCATACAATCTCTCGAATGGCGGACCTATCATCATTCCGCAGAGTGGCAGCATCTGTCTTACTCCGGTGGCTCCTCACAGTCTGAACATCCGTCCTATCGTCATCAACGATACGGCAGTCATTACGCTCGATATCGAGAGCCGCAGCCACAACTATCTGGTAGCCATCGATGGACGTAGTGAGCGTATGACGGAGGAAACCCGCCTTATCATCCGAAAGGCTCCTCATAGCATCAAGATTGTGAAGCAGCGCAACCAGCGTTACTTCTCTACACTGAGAGAGAAACTGATGTGGGGTGCTGACCAGCGCGAAAGATAAGTAGAATAAGAAAATAAATAGAATATGAAAAGAGGTATATCCCGAAGATGATTCTTGGGTATACCTCTTTTTCCTTACCTAAAACAACTAACTAGTAATCTTGTATGAACTAAAACTACATTTAAACAAACCTAAACCTAAAACATAAAATCTTAAAACTATTCTCTATTTTCGTATTCTTATCTGATAATCACTTTCTTTCCCTGGTGGATGTAAACACCATTTTTTGCAGGCTTCTTACCCATTTTCATACCGCTAAGCGTATACCAGGCATTGTCTGTTGCTGTGGTATTGCTTATGGTTGGGGTTCCCACGATGCCTGTTGGTGCCCAGATGGAGGTAACATCCTTGCAGGTATATTTACCATTACTCATTGTAGTGGTAATCTCATAATACTTGGTGCTGTTGCCGGCATTCAAGTCTACAGTCTGCTTCTTGCCAGTTCCATTTCCCTGATTGAAGATGATGTTTACGATAGCATCCTTGCTCTTGATCTCGAATTCCATGTAGTACCACTTCTTTCCGTTCAGCGTCTTGGTTGCTGTAACAGCTGTACCTGGCCAGGCTTTTGTAAAGGTTTCGCTGGAATTCCATGCGTAGAAATACATGGTTGAACCCCAGTTTGTTACCTTATCAGCATTGGCATATACGGTGATGGTATATGGCTCGAATGCCTTGACGGTATAATTGTAGGTACGGATACCTGTTACTGTTCCGTTGCTGAGCAAACCAACCTTCAAGGTGCAGGTTTCATCTATATTGATGGTGCTACCTGTAGCCACCTGCTTGCTCTTGGCTGTAGGGTCTGTGCCGTCAGTAGTGTATACCAGTTTGGCATTGCTGTTCTGGCTGACAGCCGTAAGCTTAGCCTTGAAACCTGCCTCGTATTCGCCTGATGGAATGTTGCACCATGCAGTTTCTGCAGATTTAGAAAGATAATAACGGTAGTGGTATCCTTCGAGAATCTGTGTATAGTCGGCACCTGGAGTATATGCCTTGGTGTTGTTTCCTACAACCACGATGAGCTTAGCCTTGTCGCCGGTAGTTTCATTGGCGAAGCAATTGGTTTGCGCCATCTTGTTGGTATAATTGCTCATGTTGGTGATGCCTGCAAGTTTGCGGGCTTCAATCATGCTCTTGATTTCTTCTTTGTATGCTCTCCAGTGTGGCTGGAACACGCAAGGAGTTCCCGGCATGGCGAGCATATAGGCATTGGCTGCAAGCGTATCTCGCTTAAGAGGATCCAGCGGCTCATCTGCAGAACGGTATTGCATGTCGTGATTCTCTACGAATGTGATGGCATACTGACGGTATGTTGGGTCATGCATCAGATTATTATCGCTCTTCAGCTTCGACCAGTTTTGCGCTGAAACAATCTTATTGTCTTTTACGCCTACTGCGTCACGAACATTATAACGGAACTGGAAGTCGAAGGCAGCACTCTTCTTGTTAGTCTTGTTAATCCAGTTGATGATAGATGGGTTTCCGTCCCAATATTCACCTACAGAGAATTCTACACCGGTAGCATCATTGTAGTCACCCACGTGGGTACCGCTGAAACCCTTTACCATGTCGTAGCGGAAACCGGTATATCCTATATCCTCCTTCAGGAATTTCAGATATGCCTTGATAATCTTCTGCACGTTTGCGCTCTTATGGTCAATATCACGGCATCCTCCAAAGTCGGTTCCCTCATCATAGTTATTGCTGAGGCTAACCCCGTCTTTTTTTGCCTGTGTAGCAGTAGTTCCACCATCATCATTCTTGCAGATATCGGTAGACAACATCTGGTAGGTCACTCCCTTGTAGGTTTCTGCAGGGAAGGCATACCAGCCGTCTGTATTGCGATGGTTGACCACAACATCAGCTATTGCGCCTATGCCGTTGGCTTTGAACTTGGCAATCAGACTTCTGAGTTCAGCCTCAGTTCCGAATGAGGAGTTCTGGTTGAAATAATAATATGGCTTATAGCCCATCACCTGTGTGGTTTCTATGCATTTACCGCTTTGTGGAAGCCATACTAGGTCGATGAAACCTTTCATATCATCGGCTTGCTTCTCTAAAACATTCCATTGGGAGTAGTCGTAAGAATCCCATGAGAATCCTTGCAGCATGACGCCACTATAGTTAGCAGGCCAACCTTGTGCCAGCATGTTCATGCTTGCCAGTAAGGCGATGAGTGTAAAGTATATCTTCTTCATAATTATCATTGTATTTTGTGATTATTATTTTATGTTTAATTGCAAGTTGTATTGTTATACGTTGGCAAAGTTACGATTAATTTCATTAGCTTGTTCAAAAATTGATGCAAATCAAGCGATTTTCTTGTGCAAACGTTTGCATTCCGGTGCGCTTTTCTTCTATATATAATTAAGGTATATGTAGCTTTAGGAGATAATTATTATTAAAAAACTGGAAAACATTTGGCGGTCTCGTTTTTTATTGCGTAATTTGCGTTGCGTAAAAAGCGCAATGAACGTTTGTATAATGAATGATAACAAGATATGGTAAGATTGAACAATCCTTTTGTGGTATATGGCTATAAGGGCGCAGAGTATTTCTGCGACCGCCAGAAAGAGACGGAGAAAATGATTTCTTCGCTGCATAATGAACGTAACATCACGTTGGTTGCCCCACGCCGTATGGGTAAGACGGGATTAATTCATCATGTATTCCATCAGATGGAGGAGCAATACGCGGAAGTGAAGTGTTTCTATCTCGACATCTTTGCCAGCAGTTTATCAGCACCCACCATCTTCCAGCTACGAGCAGCGTGAAAACGGCATTAAAGGCATTGGTAGATAAGCAGCTGGTAAGCAAGACTCCGACTGGCTATCTGGTTAGTGACCGCTTCTTTGCGAAATGGCTGGTGAGAGGAGGAATCATAGCCAACTGAGGAAATGAAAATTACGTCCCGATGCAGCATTTGCTACGTCCCGACGCAGCAAAAGATACGTCCCGACGTAGTAACAGATACGTCGGGACGTAATTTCAGAAGCATCCTGGTTCCCATCAAAAGAGCCTCATTTGAAGATCTGGTAAGCCTCTTTTGCTTTTCAAGTAAGCCTTATTTGAGGTTCAGATAAGCCTTACTTAAACATTACGTAAGCCTCATTCGAAAAAAGTATCTTATCAGAACTTTCGCATCAGCTTCGGGGCGTGGTAACGCGTGGTAATAAGTGGTAATAGAAATATCCCTTATTACCACGCGTTATTCGTTTATAATCAATGAGTTAAGTGCGAGCGTGGTAAATGTGGTATTAAATTGAAGAAAAATAATTTTTCTTTTAATGAATTCGGCTTTGGGAGTAAGCAGATGGAATCATGTACGTCATAGCACAAGTTCATATGTTTTATTGAGTCGATAGATACGGCTGCGCTGGGTGGAAGATTCGACTTCGCTGGGGGATGGATTCGACTTCGCTGGGGGATGGATTCGACTTCGTTAGGTGGAAGAGGCAATTTCGTTGGCTGAATGAAGCACTTGAAGTAGCAGAATGAAGTACCTGAAGTAGCAGAATGATATGGTTGCATTGGGTAAAAGATTCGACTGCGTTGGCTGAATGAAGTACTTGATGTTGCAGAATGAAGTGGTTGATGTTGTAGAATGAAGTACTTGAATGAGGCGATTGATGTTACTGAATTTTCAACTATAAGTTGAGTATCGGTTACCTCCTCTGCCGTTTGAGGTCACAAATTGTGACCTCAAACATTCGGCGCAAATTTATGACTTTTCCTCGTAACTTCCAAGGTTTTAGGGAAAAAATACTTGAAAAGGGGGAGGAGAAAGAAAAAAATAGGCGGCTCCCGGAATTGAGAGCCGCCTATTCTATGAGTTTTTAACCAAATCAGTAAAGTTCGACCAACTTTCAACTTTGAATCCTCTTAAATCTCTGACTGATTTCTTAAACCACTCTATTTTAGAAAGTTCCATAACTGTTTTTACAAGTGCAGTCAAATCATCATTCATCGTCATGTATGTACTGCCTTGCACCCACTCGAACCCATTCTTTTTTAGAAGCTCTTTTATTTCGTAGTAAGCTTTGTTGTAAGGTTCGCCATAGTATTTCTGTAAATCAGAAATAACCATATCAAATGCTAGTGCGTACATACTGCCTCCTTTACTGGTTCAAATAAGTCTTTATATCCAAAGAAGATGTTCCCATCTGCGGTTTTTGCGGAGATGACAATTCCTACGAAAGGATTGTTCTCAACTTCAATCACTTCGCCCTGTGTCCAGTCTTTGGCATGTGTCAAGTCTGGAGATATTAATACTTTGTCGCCTGTTCTCATAATCACAAAAATATAAATGTTGTACTTATTGCTGCAAAGAAAATGCAAACGAGCGCAAAGAAAGCTTGCTTTCAATTTGCCGAGTGCAGCTTTTCTTCTGCAAAGATACGACTTTTCCTCGTAACTTCCAAGGTTTTAGGGAAAAAATACTTGAAAAGGGGATGGAGAAAATAAGTTTACTGATGTAATTGCGCAATCATGATTGCGCAATTACAGAATGTTTGAGTTTATTGAACCAGTGGAAAATTTCCACCGGTTCATCCTTCATTTGAGTTTCTAAAAGTTCAGCCAGTTTCAGGCTTGTTCCTTCATTTTCTGGATTTCCTCCAATGGAAGTTCGGTGGCTGTTGCTACTTGTTCATCAGAAAGACCCATTGACAGGAGGCGGCGAGCTGTGGCTAGCTTTTCTTTTT
>ERZ1026890.532-NODE-532-length-21477-cov-46.885071_pt1 | contig 21477 bp, 16 predicted proteins | sample MGYA00380175_ERZ1026890 | MGnify/ENA primary metagenome ERZ1026890 (study PRJEB33269, sample SAMEA4719811) | human gut metagenome | biome: human-associated habitat; feature: organic feature; material: feces | place: Cameroon | collected 2013-10 ...
AGTGTCACAACTGAGAGAGGCTTTTTTGTTGTCCCAACATGTCTGCGCGTTTGCACATCTGCATATTTGCACACTCATCTGCACTTCATCATCTGCACTTCCCCAAGCACAAAGCTCAAGCTCAAAACGCTAGCTCTAATGGGGGCGACGCGTCCCGCGTCGGGAAAATATGCAGCTATTACTTAGTAGACCTTTCATTAGCCCGACGCGGGACGCGTCGCCCCCCATTAGAGCTAGCGTTTAGAGCTAGCGTTTAGAGCTGGCATTTAGAGGTCGCGTTTGGTGCTAGCGTTTAGTGCTTGCGCTTTCATTCAGATTGACAGGGTAAAAAGCGAATTTAAGAAGCAAACACAGCATATCTGTATTTACGTGAGCATAACGAGCGTTGTTATACTTGATGTTTTGTTAACCAAAAAAGTCTTATCTTGTTAATAATAGGTTGATATTAGATAATTGTTTATGTTTCCTTGGCGTTGATTTAACAATAGCTATATCTTTGCATTATGAAGAAATCGACGATATGGGTCATCGCGGGAGTGATGGGTTTCCTGTTCCTCGCGTTGATCTTTTTACAAGCAAAATACTTTGAAGAGGTAATCAATATGCGCAAGGAGCAGTTTGATGAATCTGTTACACGCAGTTTATATCAGGCAGCTCGCAATTTGGAACTCAACGAGACTAAACGTGGATTGGAACGTCGTTTTGGAAAACCAAATGCTTCGCAATCTAATGACTCGTTACAGACTGCAAACAATGGCGAAACTCCTTTTGAAGCAAGGATGCGGTCTACTATTCCGGCCAATGTGCCAAAGGGATTGTTCCTCGACAACTTGAATTCCAATTCTGTTGATGAATCTATACGCGACTCTGTTCGACAGCGCTACATTTATCAAAAAGCCTTGTTGAATGAGGTGGTATACTCTGTGATGTATACGCCGAGCGATTTGCCTTTGTCTGAGCGCGTGGACTTTCGGGCTTTGGATAGCGATTTAAGAGCAGAGTTAAGGAGCAACGGCATAAATATACCTTACCATTTTTACGTAACCACGTCAGATGGCAGGTTGGTTTATCGCTGTTCTGATTATACAAAAGAGGGCGACAGATACATTTACCGCCAGGTGTTGTATCCCAATGACCCCTCAGCTCAAAAGGGATTGCTTTACATTCATTTTCCTGACATGAAGAGTTTCTTATTCTCAAGTGTCAAGTTTATGATCCCGGCTATAATCTTCACCTTGTTGTTGCTGATAGTCTTTATCTTTACAATTTGGACAATCTTCCGTCAGAAGCGTTTGTCAGAGATAAAGAATGACTTCATAAACAACATGACGCATGAGTTTAAGACGCCTATATCTACCATTTCATTGGCAGCCCAAATGCTGCGCGACCCTTCGGTGGCGAAGAGTGAGACAATGTTCAAGCATATTTCGGGTGTTATTGTCGATGAAACCAAGCGCTTGCGTTTCCAAGTGGAAAAGGTATTGCAAATGTCGATGTTCGACCGCAAGGCTACCACATTCAAGAGTAAAGAAGTCGATGCAAACGCGCTTGTGCATGACACGGTAAATACTTTCCGGTTGAAGGTGGAGGCTGCTGGTGGCAAGATTGATGCCCATATTGATGCTGAAGATGCAATAGTGTTTGTTGATGAGATGCACTTTACGAACGTAATATTCAACTTGATGGATAATGCGGTTAAGTATAAGGCTGAGAACAGGGACTTGCATCTTGTGGTGACAACTCGTAATGAATCGGATAGCAAACTTGTTATTTCGATAGCAGACAATGGTATCGGCATCAAGCGTGAGGACTTGAAAAAGATTTTTGAGAAATTCTATCGTGTCCACACAGGCAACCGTCACGATGTAAAGGGTTTCGGATTGGGCCTTGCCTATGTGCATAATGTAATTAAAGCATTGGGCGGTTCGATACATGCCGAAAGTGAATATGGCAAGGGTACGACGTTTGTAATAACGCTTCCTTTGATGGAATAAAATAACTGAAATAAACAATATAAAATAGAATACGATTATGAATACTCCCGAAGAAAAAATGAGCGTCCTGCTTTGCGAGGACGATGAGAACCTTGGTATGTTGCTTCGCGAATATCTCCAGGCAAAGGGCTATGACACGGAACTCTGTCCTGATGGCGAGGCTGGTTATAGAGCTTTTACACAAAACAAATATGACCTTTGTGTGCTGGACGTGATGATGCCTAAAAAGGACGGCTTCAGCTTGGCGCGCGACATTCGTCAGATTAACGAGGAGATACCTATCATATTCCTTACGGCAAAGACGCTGAAGGAGGATATTTTAGAGGGCTTCCGCATTGGTGCTGACGATTATTTGACCAAGCCTTTCTCTATGGAGGAATTGACGTTCCGTATTGAGGCTATTTTGCGCCGTGTGCGTGGTAAGAAGAGCCGTAACCGCACGCATTACAATATTGGTTCGTTCTCGTTTGATACGCAGAAGCAAATCCTCTCGCGTGGTGACGAGCAGACAAAGTTGACAACTAAGGAGAGTGAACTCTTGAGCTTGCTGTGTGCTCATGCCAATGAGATTTTGCAGCGTGACTTTGCATTGAAGACCATTTGGATAGATGACAACTACTTTAATGCACGTTCAATGGACGTTTACATTACAAAGTTGCGTAAGCATCTTAAAGCTGATGAGAATGTCGAGATTATCAACATTCATGGCAAGGGTTACAAATTGATTACTCCCGAGCCAGAGGTTTGATGCTAAGGCGCACAAATTAAATGAGTAAAGAGGTGTGTGGTTTTGTGCTGCACACCTCTTTCATTTTGTGATAATGAGTGCATTGAATGCTAAAAGGTCTTTCTTTTATTGTTCTGTTGTATCTTTTACAAAGTCAAGTTGTTGCGCACTTCGAGTTTTTCAGTAACTTTGCACAGGATAGACTGTGCTACGGCAAAGATTACAAATGAACTTGTATCTTTGCTCTCGGTTCGCACAATCCTTGCACAAAACATTACTCCCTAAATAAAGTATGAAACATAAATTGAATATCGCCTTGTTGCTGATGTTTGCTTTGGCATCAGTGTTTCAATCATGTAATGATGACGAAACCTATGCTGATAAGCGTAAACGCGAAAACAAACAGATAGCAGGCTTTATACAGACTGGAGCGCAAGTTAAAAGTGCTGATGATGAAGATGAATATTTGCTGAATATCCCAGGCAATATCAAGGTGATATCGGAGTCTGATTTTTACAAAAATGATAGCACGACCGATGTATCGAAGAATGAATATGTGTACTTTAACCGCACGGGTGTATACATGCAGATAGTGTCGAAAGGGGAAGGTGAAAAGATTGCTGACGACAGTGAACCCAAACGTGTGCTTGTGCGTTACACCGAGTTCAACATTGCCGGCGATAGCATTCAGACATCAAATGGTCTGCAAAATGAACCGGACATAGTCAGTGTAACAAATACTTCGGGCTCATTTACGGGTACATTCTTGAGTGGCATGATGTATGATTCTTACAAATCTTCAGCAGCGCCTCCAGCATGGCTTGTGCCTTTCACTTATGTCAAACTGACGCGTGACACGCGCAACTTGGCGCATGTGCGCTTGATTGTACCAGGTTCTTATGGTCAGGCAAATGCTTCGGCTAATGTCTATCCTTGTTTTTATGACATAACTTATCAGATGGGACGATAAAACGTCTTTTTGTGTTGAGACTAAAGGCTTATGATAAAGAATGGTCATGGCCTTTAGTCTCAATTTGTTGTTTTGTAACCTTATTCATAGCCTTAATAAAACCATGCCATTATGATAAAACAACTATGCTTGTTGCTCGTTTTGTTGTTGTCCCCGTCTTGCATGATGGCACAGATTGAGGACAAACCGTATATGACGTGGGACGAGTTTGTGCAGACTTATTATGAGGGAGAAAATGGTGAAGAAGACGAGTCCTTGCTTGAAGAACAAAGAGAAAGGTTGCAAGTGCTGATGCAGCACCCCATGCAAATTAACCGGTTGAGCAGGAGTGATTTATTGCAATTACCCTTTATTGATGAAACACAAGCAGATTCAATTTTGAGCTATCGAGAAAAACGTCATGGTTTCTTATCGTTGGGCGAGCTGATGCTGGTGAATGGTATGGATTATTTTACGCGCAGTTATTTGTCTTTGTTTGTGCGTTGCGATTCTGCCATGTTACAGTCTGAGGCGTATGTACAGCGCATGAGGGAACAGGACCGACTCATTGCCAAACTTGTGCGTGGTACCCATGAGGTTGAAACACGTTTGAACATACCTTTGTATAGTCGTGCCGGATATAAAGATGTTGAAAATCCGACTGCTACGAACTATTATACGGGTAATGCACTGCATCATGTAGTAAGGTATCGTTATCATTACAAACGTGAGGTGCTTTACGGATTGACCTTTGAGAAAGATGCGGGTGAGCCTGTTGCGGTGAGAGGTTTTTACCCTTATGATTATATTTCGGGCTACGTGCTGCTAAGGCCACGCGGCAAGAAATGGCGTGTTGTGATGGGAGACTATAATTTGCAGGGCGGATATGGTTTGCTGTACGGGCGCCAGGTATATGGTAATAAGGCGCAGGCTTTGAGCAAGGTGAGCGGTAATGTAACAACCTTTCGTGCTCACACATCGACACAGGAGAGTGATTTTTTTCGCGGATTGGCAGCCAGTTATTGTAGCAAAGGGTGGCATATGATGGCTTTTGTGTCATATCGAAAACTTGACGGAAGAATGCAGGCTGGCACAGACACTGTACGTACTATTTTGACAACGGGATTGCATCGTACATTATCCGAGATAAATTCGCGTCGCACTTTGGGCTGTTTGACAAGTGGTGCACAGGTCATGTACAGTAAAAAGCAGTGGGGAATAGGTTTGGACGGTTATGTGGCACATTTCAATAGCGTGGTGTGGCCCAAGGTGCAAATTTATAACAGGCATTATTTTCGTGGACGTACAGCCGGCAATGTAGCTGCAAATTATTATGTGAGCCAGCGGCGTTGGAATTGCCAGGGCGATATAGCCTTTGATGCCAACGGGCACATTGCCACACAACATAGTTTGTCATGGAATGTTGGCACCAAACTGAATATAGGTGCACAATATCGGCAGTTCTCACCACGCTTTGTAAGTTTGTATGGCAAGGCTGTACAACAAAACACACGTGTGGCAAACGAACAAGGTTTGCTTGCCACCGTACGTTATTTGCCGCAAAAGACGTTAGAACTAAGTGGTTATCTGGACGTGTTCCGTTTTCCGCGTCCTACATTCAATTCGCGTTTCGACAATGCCAAAGGTATTGAAGGTATGTTGCAGTCACTTGCCCAAATTGGTGCAGGCTGGCAGTTAATAGCTCGTTATCAGATCAGGTCGAAACAGCAAACTTATAATTACAAAAGCCTGGTGTTGAAGGAGTATGTGGTGCGGCATAAAATACGTTTAAGTTCATTGTTCAAGGCCACTCGCGGTGATGTTGGCGTTCAGTTAGATGCAGCCTACACAACCAAGCAGCGTGGTACATCGAGCAAAGGCATCATGGCTTCGTGCCGTGGCAGTTACAAGGCCAACAAGCGGGTTACGGCCAAAGCGTTTATGGGTGTATTCTTTACGGACGATACTGATTCGCAGCTTTATGTGTACGAGCCTCAGTTGTTGTACACCAGTAGCTTTAATGGCTATGCTTATCATGGTATGCGGGGCGTGTTGTTGTGCAGTTGGCAAGTGCTAAAGTCTGTTGCGTTGTCAGTTCGCGCATCATCGCTTCATTATTTCAACAAAAGTAGCATCTCATCGCGTTTGGACTTGATATCATCATCATGGAAGAACGACCTCGCACTGCAGCTGCGTTGGATACTGTAACACTATAATTTGAAATGAAAAAAGTCTTTATGTTTTTGTTGGTTGTAACAGCATTGTTTACAGCCCGTGCCCAGTCAACAATCAGTTTCCCTGTCACGTTGCAGCATGTTGCACCGTCAGTGATAGGGCCTGGCATTTATGCAATAAGTACGTTAAATGCAGAGGGCACCGAATACTTTATGACCAGTAGCCTTTATCCTAATTCAAAGAAGGGAACGAAGTTGAAAGGTGAACGTTATGCAGTAGCTGCAGATGGGCGTGTTACATTAGATGCCGGCAACGCCCTTTGGCAAGTGGAGACGCTTGGCCGGGACAAGGTTGCGTTATACTCATACGCAGAACAGAGCTATTTAGCGCGCAAGGCCGATGGCAAATTAGGTTTGACTTTCACACAATTCTTGTCAGACAGAGTTATGTGGACTTCTACAGTATTGTCCAACGGTAATGTGTTATTGTCCGATGGCGAGCGAGCTTTAGCACTTGATGAAAATGATAGCCACGTGAATTTGTTCGACAACTATTCGAATGAGTATTTGCCACACATGAAAAACGGCTTGAAACTTTACAAATTGGGGGCAGCAGTGTCGCAGGGAAATATGAAAATGCCCGAAAATGGCCAGCGTTATTGTATCGCTTCAAACTATACGCTTTGCTTGAAAGATGGCAAAGAGCATAGTAACACAGATGCATTACTGTGCGATGGCAGTATAGCGCCATTTGAACAGTTAGCCGTGTGGACAGCCAATTTACAGGGCGACAGCACCTTTGTGTTGAAAAATGACGAGGGTTATTTAGATTATAATTTGAAAACAAACGCCTCCAAGTTTGTATGGCGTTTGCGTAACGGCTATTGGCAGACAGACGAGGCAGAACCGCGTTATGTGAGTTATGCTAATGGCGCGTGGGAGGTGTCAACATGGGCTGAAATGCAACAGCCTGCATTACTGTATGATGTAGCCGAAGAGCTGGGTAGGAGTGTAACTGCTTCAGGCACGTGCTTGTTGACGGGAGGCTGGACAACCTCGGGTTTGAGAAATCTGGATTTTGATGGTATAAAGTGCTTAGATGTCACAAAGGCCATATTGCCTAAATACGTCAAAGCCTTTACACAGCAACAATATAATTGTCCTGTATTTGTAGGCGAAGCGCAAGCGGCAGCGGTGCAAAATGTATGGCATTTTGTGGTGTTGTGCAGAGGTGTTGATTGTGAACTGCTCGATCAAAAATTGGTGATAACAGACAGGCAGCCACTTAATACAGACCGCGCAATAAGGATTGCTGAAGGCCAGGTAAGTTACAGACGAACAGCAGGAAACGCCACGGCTTGGCAAACATTGAGTCTGCCGTATGATGCTGCAGTTATAACGGGAACTGCCTATGCTTGCACGGGATTGTCAGGTGATAGTTTGAGCTTTGAACAAGTCAAAGCATTGTCGGCACATACGGGCTACATTATAAAGCCTTCAAAAAATGGCGTGATAGAAGTATTGTCGGCAAAAGGACATATAGACGTGACCAGTGCAGACACACAACAAAACCTATTGAAAGCTAACGAATATGATTGGTTGGTTATAGCAGATGATCAAGTTGCTTGCTATATGCTGCACCCCACTTTGCAGAATTTTGTACCAGCGCCATCTAATAGTCGTTTAGCTCCATTCAGAGCCTACATGCGCATGGTCCAAAGCAAGGCTCTGCACATAAAAGTGCGTTGAACCATTTTAGGGTAGTTCTGAAAACAGAATTTTTAGAACTACCCTTTAGCTTGAAGTGCCAAGGTCAAGGTCTGATCCAGAAGGGTTTAGGCTTTTCTTTGTTGAATTGCGAAGTGCCAAGGCTGATGATACTGATTTTTGTGCCCTCGGCCTTTAACACCGCACGTGCACAGGCTCTTGTAGTACTGCCGGTTGTAATGACATCGTCCACAATCAGTACATGCTTGTTTTGCAGTGCCTCTGCATCGGCCAGTTCGAATATGCCTTGCACATTTCTTCGGCGTTCGCTAATAGACATGTGTGTTTGCGTAGGATTGTCAACATTGCGTATGACAGACGTTGTGTCAATAGGAATGCCCGTAATAAGGCTAATGCCGTATGCAAGTCGTTCGCTTTGATTATAGCCGCGTTGTTTCATTCTTTGCGGTGACAATGGCACCGGCACCATACAATCAATGCCCTCAAAAAAATCAGTCCCTTGAAGCTCCTGTGCCATCATTCTGCCAAAATTCACTGCTATTTCAGGGCGGTTATGATACTTGAACATGAAGTAGATGCGGCAGTAATTTGATTTCGAACGATAGTAGAGCATGCTGTTGGCATGTTGTGTATAAACGGCATCGTCCCAAAGAATGCGCTCAAATGTGCTGCCCTTTTTACCATGCAAATTAGTCATGGGCAACTCAAACAAACAGTTGAGGCACAAATCCTGTTCGCTTTCGAGCAGCCGTCGCCCGCACACGCAGCAGTAGCGTGGAAAGAACGTGTTAAGAATGCTTTTGCCTATATGCCGAAGGTGTATGTTCATGGTAAAAGAGCGCATTTGAAAATCCCTAAGTCTTTAGCTTAGCGGTAGTTCACTTTACGCGTACAAACGTCATATCGCCAGACACTTTCACGAGTTTGCGTCCCACTGCTTTTCGCACGGCATTTCCGCCTATGGCATGGTAGGCATAGGTGCTGTCGTTTTTAATATTCAGTTCAACATCTTGCGTGTCAGAGCCAATGTCATTGCTAAAGCGAATGTGGGCACAACTGCCATCAATATGGCATTTTGTAATCATCCATGTGCCATAAATGCCGTCCTTCATATAGCCGTGCATCTTGCCAAGAAAAGAAAATCCTGGAGCGGTAAGCGTTTCCTCGTAGAGGTTGATGTACAGATTAACGCCGAGCTCCTTGCAAAAGAAGTGCCCCTCAAACGGTCGTTGCGCCATGGCGCACATGCAGCTTGTCAGAGCCAAGAACAGCGTAAGAAGTGCTTTTTTCATTGTTTGCTAAAGTGTTTGAAGGGTTATCAATCCTCGTCATCATTGGTGCGCAAAATCATTGTTGTGGCCCCAATGGTAATGATATCGCCATCATTGATAATGACACGGTCGCGGTCGCCCAAAATTTCGTTTTGCAGGAAAGTGCCGGTGTTTGATGGCGCATCGCGCAGTGTGAAGCGTGGCGTGCCGTTGGGCAGCAACTTGGCAGTAATGATGCAGTGCGTCGTATCCATGCTTGGGTCAACCGTCTTGATGGCGGCATTGGCATTAGAGCCTTTAACAAGTCGCCCAACAACGTTTTCGCCAGGGTACAGGGGAATTTCCTGCTTAAAGTGAAAGGCATTCTCCAACACTACCAATTTGCCAAGGACCGGAGTTTGTTCCGTGTCCTCCTCATCTTCTGTGGTAGCGGCAGGCTTGGGTTGAGGTATGCGTATTTTGAATTGTTTGTGGCACTCGGGGCATTCGAATACTAATACACGTCCTGGCTCATATTGAGTTTCGTCAAAAAGAATGGATTCGTCACATTTAGGGCAGCGTATACGTTTCATAGTGTTCTGTCATATTAGTTCAGCCATCTTCGTCAGCTTGTGCGAAGTATGTCTGTATAGTGTTAATAAAAAAAGGAATTAGGAACTTAATGTGTATTGTCTGTTGTCCTAATTCCTCTATTTAATTTCCATCACCCAAGCATCAGTAAAGGCTTCATGCCTTCGCAGCGTGTTGAGTGCTTTTTGTGCCTCATTTTCGTTGGCATAGTGTCCGTACACCACTCGCACCATTCTGCCGCGTTTATAGGCTGAGGCATCTTTCATGCCTTCTTGTTTCAACTTTTGTGCAAAATGCTGTGCATTGCTTTCGCTTATGGCACTTGCCAAAACCAGGGTGTAACGCCCAACTTGCGTCGGCATTGTTTTAGCTGTTGGCGTTGTGTTGTTGGCGGTAGCAGCGCTTTCGGCTTGCGGCTGAACTGCTGGCTGAACGCTTTTGGCCTCCTGAGCCACATTAGTTGATATATTATTGTCTGAGTATGTATTGCTCAACAAAGCGTTAGTACTATCAGCATTTGTGGCAGCATCTTGCATGACGGCAGGCCCAACCTCCTTAGGTTGAACTACCTTTTGTGTGGCGTTGTCAAATAACTGCTCATAAATGGCAGATGCTGCCTGCTTGTCATTCTGTGGTGAATTGCTGACAGGTGTTGCCCACAAGAAGTAGAAGAAAATGGTTACCACGGCAGCTGCCACGTAGTTAACCAATTCGCGGTTAATGCTGATGGTATAATTTTTCTCAGTGCGTTTGATGTGCACTTTCTTCTTGTCATGTGCAGCTATGGCTGGCTTTTGCTTTTCGGCTTGTGCCACATTAGGTATGCTAACGGTGTCAAGGCCGTAAAGTTCGGGAGACAACACACCAGCTTCACATGGTGTGAAATTATATTTTCCGCCGATGCCAAGCGTCAAACGTCCAATACCCGAAAGCTCGTACTCGCCATTTTCTTGCAGTTCTTGCTTGAGCTGTTTAACTGCATCGTTGATGAGTTTGATCGTTTCGGGATAGTTTGTGTCGTAAGCTTGCATGTATGACTGAACGAGCAACCCATCATTAAGTGTGAGTTGCTGATTAAAGCCCACAGTGCGGCATGGTGGCAAAAACAGTTGCTCACCTTCAACACGACGTGCTGGCACATATTGTGTGATAAAACCACCCAATCCGGGCACAATTACACAATCATGCTTTAGCATAAGGCTTTCAATATGTCTGGAGAGTTCAATCATACTGCAAATTTACGCCTTTTATTTCGATTTATGCAAAGGTGCAAAGAGGTTTTTTTGTACTTTTTGTGCGGTATAAAAATGACAAACATGTTAAGTTGCTGATAAACAACAACTTAACATGTTTGCGTATGAAATGGGCCAATCTTCCGTATTGCGGAGTAGCTCTTGTAAAGGTTAATTAATAGAGCCACCCTTAAGGCAGTTTCAAGTCCATGCCAACGGTGATGTTGTTGGCGTCCTTGAGATGGTTTGCCTTGATAATCTTCTCAGCATACTCGTCCGAACCATAATATTTTCGTGCAATGCGGTAGACGTTGTCGCCAACTTTAACCTTGTGCGTGGTGGGCCTGGTCGTAGCCTCCTTTGCATGGGTTGCCTTTGCGGTTTTGGCGGTTTCTGTGTCTTCAGTCTTTGGCGCAGCAACTTCTGCCTGCGTGGTGGCTGGTTGTGTGGCGGTCTTTACAACCGTATCGGTGGGGCTGCTGCTCTTGGTTGTGTCAACAGGTTGCGGTTGCGCTTGGGGTGGCACAGGCAGAGTGTTTGTAGCGTTGCTGTCGGCAGCAATGGGTTCGTCTATATTGTCGTTGCAGTTAGGGCAGAGCATACGGTAGTAGCCGGCAAAGTAGCTTGCTGCCATCAATATTAAAATGCCCAGTATGGCGGTTGTCACCTTCCACCAGTTTCGTTTGTGCGGACCGGGCACTTCGCTATAAGTGTATCCAACTGAGGCATTCGTATTCTGATTGTCAGTGCCAGCACTGCTTGCCGTTTGATTGTTGATGGGGGCGGGCGTAGTTACCACGATGTCCTTTTCTTCCTCATCGTGTGCTTGCTCTGCCGTGTCGGTTTGTGCGGCGGGTTGCAGCTCTTGTCCTTCGCAGTGTTCGTCATCGCCCTTGCTGTTGTCCGGTTCCGCAGGCGTTTCGTCTTCTGCATCTACTACTTCTTTAGCGGCCTCCGGTCCATTGTCGTTATCAATTATATCAGGTCGTTCTAGCTCATTTTGGGCATTGCCAGCGGTGGTGACCGGAGTCGCTGCCGTCACAACCGGTTCCTGTTCCTCATTCGTGTTCGGTGTTTCGGCTGTGTCGGTTGTGTCTTGGTCCTGGTCGTCGCTATTGTCAGCACTGTCGTCGGTGGCAGTAGTGTCAATGTCGGCACTGTCGCCCTCGTCAAGCTCTTCTTCCTCCATTTCCTCATCAATCACTTCAAACTCCTTCGTGTCCGTATCGTCGTTCAAGTCAACAGCCTCGAAATGGGCAAATGGGCGATTGACGAGCTCTTTCATCGTGCTGTCTGGCGTGAACGAAACTTTGGTGTGACCGCTTATCTGAAAGCGCTCTCCCGTGTTGATGTTAACACTCTCCCGTTCGCTTACGGCCACTAATTTGAAGGTGCCAAATCCCTTGATTTTAACAAACTTATCGTCGATAAGACCCTCTTCAATAATGTCAAAGAAAGCACGCACAAAGGCCTCGGCTGTTGTTTTGTCAACACCCTCGCTTTGAGCAATGTAGTCTGCGAAATCCTGTAACGTCAGTTTCTTCTTCATATTGTTGGCCACTTTTATTTCATCTTTTCCTTAAGCACGGCACTTGGTTTGAAGGCCAGCACCAGTTTGGGCGGAATGAGTTTGCGTTGTTTGTTGGCGGGGTTAACCACGACGCGTTCCATCTTCTTTTTTACTTCAAAAGTGCCAAATCCTTGAACGGCAAGTTGTGTGTCATCGTCAAGTTTCTCGGCAATGCTGCCAACAAAAGCTGAGGCCATTTTTTGTGTGGCCTTTGCTGTCATGCCTGTACGTGCGGCAATAGCACTGATAAAATCTTTGTTATTCACAGAACTGCGGTTTTTGTAGTGTTATGTAATGGTTCGCGTCTTTTTAATAAAACAGATTCCCTACATGGAGCATAGGTGTGTGCGAAATCAGTCAGCAACTTCGCCATAAAGGTCAAACTCCTCGCTACCGGTGATTTTGACATTGTAGAAGTTTCCAATTACGAGCGGCTCATCTTCATTGCGTGCAATGAGCACTTCGCAGTCCACTTCGGGCGAATCGGCCTCCGTGCGTCCGATAAAGTATTCACCCTCCTGTCTGTCAATAATCACCTTAAGCGTTTGTCCAACCTTGTTTTCCGACAATTCGGTAGCAATGTCCTCTTGCAGCATCATCAGCCTGTCAAGGCGTTGCTCCTTCACCTCCTCGGGTACATCGTCGCGGTAATGTTTGGCAGCGTATGTGCCTTCCTCCTCGCTGTAAGCAAATGCTCCCATGCGGTCGAAGCGTGCTGCGCGTACAAAGTCCATCAGTTCGTCAAAGTCTTTCTCCGTTTCGCCGGGGAAACCAACCATGAGCGTTGTGCGGATACTGATGCCCGGCACTTCGCGTCGCATGGTGTCGATGAGTTCGAGCGTCTCAGCTTTGGTAATATGGCGCTGCATGCGGCTGAGCATATTGTCAGAGATGTGCTGCAGGGCAATGTCCAGATAATTGCACACATTGTCGTGCTCGCGCATAACGCGCAACAGGTCTGTGGGGAAGTGGGTGGGGTAGGCATAGTGCAGTCTTATCCACTCCACGCCGGGGATTTCTGCCATACGCTCAATCAGTTCGGGCAGCCGTTGCGTTTTGTAGAGGTCAATGCCGTAGTAAGTGAGTTCTTGTGCTATAATTTGAAACTCTTTTACGCCCTGGCTCACAAGTTCGCGCACCTCGTTCAGTATGTCCTCCATCGGGCGGCTCTTGTGTTCGCCGGTTATGATAGGAATGGCGCAGTAGGCGCAGTGCCGGTTGCACCCTTCCGATATTTTGATGTAGGCATAGTGCTTGGGCGTGGTGGTGACGCGTGCAGCCTCGCCACAAATGGGGGTGCTCGGTTCATTGTCCTCCGCCTCCAAGTCGTTGATGAGTTCCTTCCAGTTAAATTTGCCGTAGAACTTGTCCACTTCGGGAATTTCCTCGCGCAGCTCGTCCATATAGCGTTCCGACAAGCAGCCCATTACAAACACCTTGTTAAGTTCGCCGTCGTTCTTCAACTCGCAGAGTTCAAGAATTTCGTTGATACTTTCCTCCTTGGCCGAGGCTATAAAGCCACATGTGTTGATGACAGCAATGTCGCCATGTGTGCGTTCGGGGTTATGGTGCACCATATAGCCATGCTCTTGAAACATGCTGAGCAGTTTTTCAGAGTCCACAAGGTTTTTGGAGCACCCCATGGTTATGACATCAATGTCGTGTTTATATTGTTGCATGTTGTCGTTGTTCATTGTCTGTTAAGTAGGGTGTTCAAAATTGGTATCAAAAATGAGACCGTTTGAGGAATATCTGTTCATTGTTGTTGCTGTTCGGTGAGCAGTAAACATGCGAACGGATTCAAGCACCAAACGCTACCTCTAATGGGGGCGACGCGTCTCGCGTCGGTAAAGGGTGCAGCTATTATTTAGTAGAGTTCGTATTTCCCCTCCTTTCTCTATCCCGACGCGGGACGCGTCGCCCCCATTAGTGCTTGCGTTTTTTTGCAGCGCGTTTCAGGCAACTTAAAATGCCCCAAAACGGTCTCGCTTTTGATGCCGATTTCGGACACCCCAAGTTTGATATACCTGCTTGTTATTTCAGCTCAGAGTTTTCAAAGAGCGAGTTGACAAACTCCTGCCGGTTAAATGGCTGCAAGTCTGTCATTTTTTCTCCAAGTCCGATGTATTTCACAGGCACTTTGAGCTGGTGTGAAATACCTATTACAACACCGCCCTTAGCCGTGCCGTCAAGTTTGGTTATGGCCAGGGCCGTCACATCAGTAGCTTTAATAAATTGTTTAGCCTGTTCGTAGGCATTTTGCCCGGTGCTGCCATCGAGCACGAGCAATATCTCGTCGGGAGCAGAAGGCACAACCTTTTGCATCACCTTCTTTATCTTGGTCAGCTCGTTCATCAAGCCAATTTTGTTGTGCAAACGGCCTGCTGTGTCGATAAGCACCACGTCCGCCCCTTGCGCTTTAGCCGAATTTACGGTGTCGTATGCCACACTGGCGGGGTCGCTGCCCATTTGCTGTTTGATAACGGGCACGCCTACGCGTTCGCCCCAAATGACCAACTGCTCAACCGCGGCAGCGCGGAATGTGTCGGCAGCACCGAGTACCACTTTCAATCCGGCTTTCTTAAACTGGTAAGCCAGTTTGCCAATGGTAGTAGTTTTGCCCACACCATTCACCCCCACCACCATAATGACGTAGGGTTTGCGGTCGGTTGTAATGTTAAAGCCTTCAGTGTCGTCATTACCGCTTTGAGTGAGCAGCGCACCGATTTCGTCTTTCAATATGCTGTGCAGCTCGGCCGTGTTGACATATTTGTCACGTGCCACGCGCTCCTCTATACGGTGAATGATGTCGATGGTAGTGTCCGTACCAACGTCTGAGGTGATGAGTATCTCCTCAAGTTGGTCGAGCACTTCGTCGTCCACCTTGCTTTTGCCGGCAATGGCGCGAGTGAGTTTGCCAAAGAAGCTGGACTTGGTCTTTTCAAGTCCGGCATCAAGAACTTCCTTCTTTTCTTTTTTTGAGAAAATGCTAAATATACCCATGAATTTGTGTTGTTTTTATCACCTTCAGAGCCCGTATAGCAAACACGTTGCTATCATTGTTGCGGTGGAAGAAACTATTTGATGGGATTGCCCCAAAATATTTTTGCAAACTTACGAAAAAAGACTGAAAGAAACGAGAATTAGGCTCGAAAAGCAATGTCAGTGAGCCAGTGGGCTACTTAAAGCAGCTTGGCGCGCCAGTGAGCAGACTGCAATGCTGAAGCCCCCGTGACATGCACCCGCCGTATCTCTCACAGCACTTTTGGTGTAAATTGTCTGCACTCTGCACTTTTTGCCTGCACTGCGTTGACTTTCAAGCATTTACGCAGTGTATATAACCCCGGATATTACCTGCACTTTTACCTGCACTACCTGCACTTTTGCTTGCACTGCCTGCACTTCTATCTACACATTTGTCTGCACTATCTGCACTCCTGTCTGAACTGCGTTGATTTTCAAGTAGTTGCGAGTGTATATAGCCTGTTTTTTGTCTGCACTACCATCTACACGACCTACGTGTTGCACAATCATACACGTGTGAGCGTGGTGCGCGCAGTACCAGTAGGTTTTGACGGCATAGGGCGAGCGAGAAACTTTTCGGAGCAACTGATAATTCGCCCTCCCTATGCTCGACAAGCACGCCTGTTATGCCATAAAAAGAGCACTGCCGCCTGCAACGCGTGCAGACGGCAGTGTATACAAAATTCAGACTTGTCTACACTGTGTAAAGCTCTGAAAATCAGCGCAGTGCATACAAAAAGTGTAGAGTGCAGACAAAACTCAAAAAAAAGATTTTACAGACAATGAGGAAGGGGACTGTCGTGCTAAAATCCCTTCATTCGCGGGGTGGGGGGGAGTCTGTCCCTTAATTACCGCCACGGGCAGCAAACGCGTCTTGACTTTTACGAGGTCGGCTTCGTTGTGAATGACCGTCTCAATGTCCTTGTACGCACCCGAAGCCTCTTGCATGTCGTCCTGGCAGCGAATGGCATGTACAATGCCAAGCGATTCCAAGCGCGCCACCTCCTCGTTCAGGTTGAGGTTATGAATTGCTGCCGTTCTCGACATCAGACGACCGGCGCCGTGTGAGCACGAACAGAAAGAGTCGGGGTTGCCCAACCCCTCTACAATGTACGAAGCCGTGCCTTGCGACCCGGGAATAATGCCCGTTGTACCCTTGCGGGCCAAGGTGGCGCCCTTTCGGTGTACAATCACGTCGTGGCCGAAGTGGTTCTCCCAGGCTGCATAGTTGTGTGCAATGTTAATCATTGGTTCGAAGGTTATGTTGGGCAAGGCGTCGGCCAGCACCTCTTCGATGCGCGTCATCATCACGCGGCGGTTACACAGGGCAAAATCGGTGCAGTATTGCATCTCGGCCCAATAGTTGGTAAATTCAGGCGTGCGCACAGGCAAGAAGGGCAGTCCAATGTTGGGCGACACTTGAGAGTACCATAGCTTGTTGAGCGTGGCAGCCCTTTGGTTATAGTAGTCGCCCACCTGCTTGCCCAGGTTGCGCGAGCCCGAGTGAATCATTATCCATAGCAGGCCCTCCTCGTCCTTTTGCAGTTCGATGAAGTGGTTGCCTCCGCCAAGCGTGCCAATCTCCTTCAGTATGGCTACTTGGCGGCGTTTAACTATCTCGAGCTTGTCGATGTCGTGCCCTTGTGGAAGCAGACTTTCGTCCTGCGCCAGTTTGTGATGGTTCTTGCCCAATGGTATGCGCTTGCGTATGCCTCGCATAATGCGCTTGCGCAATACTTCGGTTGAGATGTCGGCCACGTGCCAATTAGTTTTTACGGCACACATGCCGCAGCCAATGTCCACCCCCACGGCATTGGGTATAACAGCGTTCACACAAGCCAGCACCCCGCCTATGGGCATGCCTTTGCCTGTATGCACATCGGGCATGATGGCCAGGTGGTGATACAGAAAGGGGAGTGTGGTAAGGTTTGCAATCTGTTCCATTGCCGAATCTTCCACCTCGTCGGCCCATATCTTTACGGGCCGGTCGTTAATCATTTTTACTTGCATAAAGTTTTGATTGTTTATGAGCGGCCGCGGTTCATGCGTCTGGGTGTTTCTCTCTATAAGGACTATAGTTCTGTGAGGTATCACTCCCCAGAAAGACTTTGGCCGCTCAGTAGGTTAATTAAGGTGGTGCGTATAGCTCAGCGGTGCAACCGGGCGTTTCCCGATTGCGAGTGCAAAGTAATGAAGACGCTCCGCAATGTTTCTGCGTAGCAAACAAAAAGTGATAAAAAACAACGGGAAAAGCGCATTTTGACCCATCTGCGCAGATATATTGCGCAGCTTTACCGGATTGCAGTATTTATTTAACGACAATAGAAATAATTAGGGTGTCCAGTTAAATCGATATCTAAAACGAGAACGTAGAACTGGACACCCTAACAAGTAATTATGCTGCGAATTTAAGGGAATGTACGAATTTAGTTTGTGCCTGACAAAAAATTGCAGATACAACCACTCTCATTGGTGGATTCTCCGTGTGTTCCATCACGTCCTCCTTTTTTATTGGGGTTATACTTCGGTTAATGTTCGTTGCGGACGGAACTTTTCCGCCCGCAACGGCTTACTGCTTCCTCAAGGTGGGCAATGCTCCTTTAAGTTCGTAACGCCACCTTGAGCCTGCGTTCTGCAAGGCGGTGTTCATGGCATCGACGGCTTTCTGCCAGGTAACGACAGAGCCGTCCACCTTCGTGGCTCCGGTGCTTTCCCTATTGTAGCCGATGCCTTGTTCATGATTGTTCTTCCAATAGCAGGCGGTCACGGTGGTGTAGTTATTTCCCAAAAAGCCGCCGATATGCACATAGCCAGTGCTACTCCCCGTACTGGTTACGTTGCCCGTGGCATAGCAGGCAAGGAGGCTGCTTCCTGCGTTCATTCCCACCAGACTGCCGCCAGCGATATTCTTTGCGGGGTTTATTTCTATGGTCACGTTGCCCGTGGCATAGCAAGCGGTCAGGGTGGCACTCGAATTCGTCTGACCTGCCACGCCGCCGACATCGACCGTTCCCTTCACTGTGGCAGAGGAACTGCATCCGGTGATGGAACCGCCTATTTGAGCACCCACCACACCGCCGACATACACCGTGCCGCTGACGCTGCCCGACACCGAGCAGTTTTCAATGGTGCCCCAGCTATATCCTACCACGCCGCCAATACTGCCGCCATATATTTGATTGCTTGTTATCTGTACGCCCTCCATCACCACGTTCTTCACCGTACCAGCTCTATTGAGCCAGCCGAACAGACCCGCATATTTGTCATTTGTCGTAACGGTCAGCCCCGTGATGGTATGGCCGCCGCCGTCGAAGGTGCCGGTGTATGAGTTGTCGTAGTCTGTGCCTATCGGCGTCCAGTCTTTGCCCGTCAGGTCAATGTTTTTGTCGAGGGTAATGTTAATGTCGGTCTTACCTCCGTTCACTAATTCGGCTATATTCAGCAGGCCGTCGGCGTTATAGACCGTGTAGCTGCCGTTGCTCTCTATGGTATAGCCCAGGTCTTTTGCCGCAGCGAGGGAGACGGTGTAGGTATATTCACCGCCCGCCTGCCAGTCGGCAGCATTCTTCATCTTATAAACGAAGGTCTTGGCGTTGGTGAAGGTGCACGTAATGAAAGTCGTGCCAGCTGCCACACTTTGCGGGGCTACGAGGGCGGTGTAGGTATCGCCACCTTTGTTATACAGGGTGATTTCGGCCGGGTTGCCGCCCTCGGTGGAGAGGCCCGTCAGCTGCACGACCATCGACTCCTCGGTGTAGTCCGTCAGGACGATGGTCACCCGCGCCGTGCGGTGGGTGAAGCGGAGCGTGGGGCTGCCGTAGGTCACCGTCTGCCCGTCGGCTACGATGAGGTCGCTGGTCTCAAAGTCTTTTTGGGCACTTTGGTTGGCTTTTACCTTCACCGCAGGCGGAGTTGTCTCGCCAGCGGTGTAGGGCCACCACGCTGTGACGGTGATGTCGTTGTGGTTGGTCCAGTAGTACGGGTCGGTGGAGGTCAGCGTGGCGCTGGTGGGGTCGGCGGTGGAGGGCGTCACGTTGTACGTCTTCACCGTGCCGCCCATCAGGACTGCCACGCTCTGCACACCCGTCCAATTGCCATCCGCGGGGGCACGGGTGCCGGCGATGGCTGTCGGGGCGGGATTCAGCCCCGTGGCGGTGAAGACGATGGGGGTGCCTTCCGCCCCTTCCGGTAGGAAGCCCGCTTCGTCCTGCGTGCAGGCGGCGAGTGAGAGGGCGAGCGCTGCAAGTGCAAAAAATCTTATCCTCATAATATCTGTTATTTTATTACTCTGGTTGTTTCCGTTGCGGGCAGAACTTTTCCGCCCGACGGTTTACTGCTTCATCAAGGTAGGCAATGCTCCTTTAAGTTCGTAACGCCACCTTGAGCCTGCGTTCTGCAAGGCGGTGTTCATGGCATCGACGGCTTTCTGCCAGGTAACGACAGAGCCGTCCACCTTCGTGGCTCCGGTGCTTTCCCTATTGTAGCCGATGCCTTGTTCATGATTGTTCTTCCAATAGCAGGCGGTCACGGTGGTGTAGTTATTTCCCAAAAAGCCGCCGATATGCACATAGCCAGTGCTACTCCCCGTACTGGTTACGTTGCCCGTGGCATAGCAGGCAAGGAGGCTGCTTCCTGCGTTCATTCCCACCAGACTGCCGCCAGCGATATTCTTTGCGGGGTTTATTTCTATGGTCACGTTGCCCGTGGCATAGCAAGCGGTCAGGGTGGCACTCGAATTCGTCTGACCTGCCACGCCGCCGACATCGACCGTTCCCTTCACTGTGGCAGAGGAACTGCATCCGGTGATGGAACCGCCTATTTGAGCACCCACCACACCGCCGACATACACCGTGCCGCTGACGCTGCCCGACACCGAGCAGTTTTCAATGGTGCCCCAGCTATATCCTACCACGCCGCCAATACTGCCGCCATATATTTGATTGCTTGTTATCTGTACGCCCTCCATCACCACGTTCTTCACCGTACCAGCTCTATTGAGCCAGCCGAACAGACCCGCATATTTGTCATTTGTCGTAACGGTCAGCCCCGTGATGGTATGGCCGCCGCCGTCGAAGGTGCCGGTGTATGAGTTGTCGTAGTCTGTGCCTATCGGCGTCCAGTCTTTGCCCGTCAGGTCAATGTTTTTGTCGAGGGTAATGTTTATGTCGGTCTTACCTCCGTTCACTAATTCGGCTACATTCATCAGGCCGTCGGCGTTATAGACCGTGTAGGTATTGGTGTTGCTGTCGTAGATGTAGCCCAAATCCTCAGCCTCGCCGCTCTCGCCGCCGCCGTCAGCCCAGTCACCGATAGTGCAACCCTCTAACGTCAAGCCGGTGGCGTTCACCTTAACGGTATATTTATAGCGGCTGCCAGCCTCTAATACGACGTCGTTCTGCGGGCGGAAGTAGAAGGTGCCGCCGCCGAGTTCCACCTTGACGAACGGCTTGCCTGCCGCAACGGTCTGCGGGGCAGTCAGTGCCTCGTAGGTGTTGCCGCTTGCGTTGTAGGTCTTGATGGCGGTCGGGTTGCCGTTATCGGCGGACAGGCTCACGAGGCTCACCGTGGCACTGGCGACGCTCGTGAATCCCGTGCCGGGCTTCAGTTCGATAGTCACGCGTGCCGTGCGGTGGGTAAATTCAAGAGTCGGGTTGTTAAATTCCACCTTCCGGTTCTCAGCAGAGATGAAGTCGCTGTTCTGGAAGTCAGCCAATTTACTCTGGTCTTCGGCCACCTTCACGGCAGGCATCTGTGTGATGTCAGCCTTGTCGAAGGGGCACCATGCCGATACGGTAATCGGGTCGCGGCTGGTCCAGTAGTACGGGTCGTTCTCGCGTGAAAGCGTGGCACTCTTGAAATCGGTAGAAGCCGTTACGGTGTATTCCTTTACCGCATCGCCCATCTTGAGTGCCACGGAAGTGACGCCCTGCCAGTCGCCGTCCACAGAGGCACGGGTGGAAGGGGCTGCCAGCGGCGTTGCTTCTACGGACAATCCGGTGGCACGGATGACGACGGGGTATTCACCTTCGGGCAGACGGTTATCGCCAGCAAGTTCGTCCTGCGTGCAGGCGGCGAGGGCGAACAGCAGTGCGGTGGCTGCGGGGATAAATAATCTATGTCTCATAATTCTTCATTCTAATCGATTAATTATTAACATCCTACAGGTCAGCACCCACATCTCCACCGTCTATATCGTTCCACTTTGCAATGGTGGCTTCGCTGACTTCAAGGACTTTGT
>ERZ1026890.535-NODE-535-length-21415-cov-19.938202_pt1 | contig 21415 bp, 16 predicted proteins | sample MGYA00380175_ERZ1026890 | MGnify/ENA primary metagenome ERZ1026890 (study PRJEB33269, sample SAMEA4719811) | human gut metagenome | biome: human-associated habitat; feature: organic feature; material: feces | place: Cameroon | collected 2013-10 ...
GTATAAATTTTCTATAGAATCAAAGAAACTTCCCCATGGTTTATCGGGTGAGCCTAGTAAATCACAAAAAAACTCTTATAGATAATAAAAATTATTGTAGTTGAATTCCGATAACGTAGTATGTTCGTTGTCCATCTCTTTCATTCGTGTAGGGATTTCATGCCATGGCGTGTCTTCTTCAATCAGCTTGCGCAAATGGCAGAACATTGTTCGGTTAGAGCTGCGGATTTCGTCCTGGGTTGTCGCTATCCCATTTTCCTCAGCCTCGCTCATTTCAGAGATAATCATTCCAGAGAATAGTCCATGCAGACCTTCTGCCTTGGCAAACTCTACTGCATGACACCAGATACCAATCATATTGCTGCCGTGTCTGCGAAGCTGATAGGCTTGCGGATGACCTACGATGATGCCGTCGAAGCCTTCCTCTTCATCATTCTTACGGTAATAAAGTCCTCTTTCACTACCATGACCAAGCAGCATGATGCGATCTCTTATGGAGGTGTTGTGCAAGAATTGCCCCATCATCCGATTGGAACATTCTTTTGTGATCACTTTTGCTTCAAGTCCTTCATAAAGGAGCTGGAGCACATCGGTTGTCCTGTCTTGTGGATGTACTACTAACATAGCTTTCTGGTTTTATTATGGTTATTAATGTGTTTTGTTTATATATCGTTAATGGTATAGAGTACGTAAAAAGTAACCTTCTATCTTGAAAACAATTTATTTGCTAAAAAATAACAGGACGGAGTGTCAGTAACTCCTGTTACTACGCTCCGTCCTGTTTGTTGTTTTTCCGTTAATGCCCTAACCTTAGAGGCTTATGTCATGAAGAACCTCTGAAAGGGTGGGGTGTGTGTGGATGATGTCTGCCAATTCGCTAACTGTAGCATCCTTGTTCATGAGTGCTGCCACCTCCTGAATGATGTCTGAAGAGTGTGCGCCATAAGCGTGGCAACCGAGAATGCGTCCGTCCTCTGGAGTGACGAACAGCTTGATCATGCCGTCCGTGGCATCCATAGCGAGAGCCTTACCGTTGGAACGATAGAATCCTTTGCGGCATACGTATTCTGTGCCAGCATCCTTCAGATTGTCCTCACTCTTGCCGACGCTTGCTGCCTCGGGAGTTGTGAAGATTGCCGACGGCATAATGTCAAAGCGGATGTTGTCCTCTTTGCCAAGTATGCGGCGAACAACGTGCAGACCTTGGAATGTTGCAGCGTGTGCAAGCATACAACGTCCGTTAACGTCGCCGATGGCATATACGCCCTCTACGTTGGTCTGGAAGTTGTCGTCCACAACGATGCCGGTACGACCACACTCGATGCCTGCTGCCTCAAGGTTGAGACCCTCAACAACGGCACGACGACCAGTGGCAACGAGCACGATATCTGCGCTTACCTCAGAAGCCTTGCCCTTCTTTTCGAAGGTGACAACGAGCTGACGTGATCCGTCCTCTGCGTTCTCTTCACGGATTGACTTGACGCCTGACTGCATGGAGAAGTCTACTCCGCGCTTTGAGATAGCCTGACGAAGACGCTTGGCGATGTCCGAATCGAGAGTAGGCAGACATTCCTTGAGGAACTCTATAACCTTAACCTCGCTGCCCAAGCTGCTAAAGATGGAGGCAAACTCCATTCCTATAACTCCTGCACCGATGATGCAGAGGCGGCGTGGCAATGTGGTGAGAGCAAGAAGCTCCGTTGACGTAACCACACCAGGAACGTTGATGCCCTCTATTGGAGGCATCTTGGCTTCGCTTCCGGTGGCGATGATGATGTTCTTGGCGGTGTAAAGCTCGTCGCCTACTGCCACGGTATGAGCGTCCTTGAAGCTTGCTGTTCCCTTCACGAATGTGATGCCGGGAGTTTGCATCAAGAGTTCGATGCCGCTGCGCAACTGGCTAACCACCTGGTCCTTACGCTCTATCACTTTTGCGAAGTCAATGGCGCCAAGAGAAGCCTCTGCGCCGAACGCAGCTGCCTTTCTTACGGTCTCCACCACCTCGGCGTTGCGGCATAATGTCTTAGTGGGAATACATCCTCTGTTCAGACAGGTGCCACCAGCCTCCTTTGCCTCAATGATTACGACAGACAGACCGTTTGTCGCAGCAAAGTGAGCGGCTCTGTAGCCTCCGGGGCCGGAACCTATTATGATAAGATCAGAATTGTTCATAATCCATCTGTTTGTTTTCAGGTTTACCTTATTATGCCTGTCCTTGTTCCTGTTTCCAAGTAAGGATGGGCTGCTTGGCTGCCAGCACGTCGTCCACACGACCCGTAGGTGTGTTGTGCGGAGCTGTCTTCACAATCTCAGGATTGGTGCGAGCCTCCTCTGCAATCTTGTGCATAACGTCGATGAATGCGTCGAGAGTCTCTACGCTTTCGTTCTCTGTCGGCTCTATCATCATTGCCTCGTGGAAGAGCAGCGGGAAGTAGATGGTAGGAGCATGGTAGCCATAGTCGAGCAGACGCTTTGCTACGTCCATTGTGGTAACGCCGGTGCTCTTGTCCTTCAGACCGTCAAACACAAACTCGTGCTTGCAGACTGTCGGGATGGGCAGCTCATAGTCATCGCGGAGCGACTCCTTGATGTAGTTGGCTGCGAGAGTGGCAAGCGGACCGACCATGCGTACGTGCTCACGTCCCAATGTAAGGATGTAGCTGTAAGCGCGCATCATCACGGCGAAGTTGCCGAAGAACTCGCCCACATGGATGTTGCTGTCGTCTGTTGTTACGATGCGGTATGTGCCGTCTGCCTCCTTTGCCACCTTGGGAACGGGGAGCAGGTTCTCCAGACCTTCGCGTACGCCGACAGGACCCGAACCGGGACCGCCGCCACCGTGAGGTGTAGAGAATGTCTTGTGCAGGTTGATGTGCATAACGTCGAATCCCATATCGCCAGGACGGCAAGCGCCGAGCATCGGGTTGAGGTTAGCTCCATCATAATACATCAGACCGCCGCACTCGTGAACGAGGCGCTGAATCTCAGGAATCTCACGCTCGAAGAGACCTAGAGTGTTGGGGTTGGTCATCATCACAGCTGCGATGGTGTCGTCGAGCAGACCACGGAGGTCATTAACGTCCACTACGCCATTGGCTGTTGACTTCACCTCCACAATCTCCAGACCGCAGACAGCAGCAGAAGCAGGGTTAGTGCCGTGAGCCGAGTCTGGAACGATAACCTTAGTACGCTTCAGATCGCCACGACTCTGGTGGTAAGCGCGGATAACCATCAGACCTGTAAGCTCGCCGTGTGCTCCAGCGAACGGATTGAGTGTGAACTCCTTCAGACCGGTAAGGGCAGAAAGAGCCTTCTGCATCTCGTAATAAAGCTGAAGAGCGCCCTGACATGTGTATGCCGGCTGCAACGGATGGAGAGCCGAGAACGACGTAAGAGCCGCCATCTCTTCGTTTATAACGGGATTATATTTCATTGTGCAGCTTCCAAGAGGATAGAAGCCGTTGTTTACACCAAAGTTGTTGTTGCTCAGATTGGTATAATGGCGAACAACAGTCAGCTCGTCGCACTCAGGCAGTTCAGCGTCCTTCTCACGGCGCTGCTCAGCGGGCAGTTCATACTTGCCGAACTCATTCTTGGGTAACGAGTAGGCACGGCGTCCCGGACGAGAAAGTTCGAAAATCAGATTTCCGTATAGTCGATTGTTCATAGCTGTTCCTCCTTTACGATATTTACGAGACGATGAATCTCCTCCTTAGTACGCTTTTCTGTTACTGCAAACATGATGGTATCTGCTTCCACCTTTATGCCGCCCATAATGCCATTCTCGATGAAACGCTTCTGCAGGCTGTCAACGTCTCCCTTATATCTCAAGCAGAACTCGTTGAAGAAGGGCTGGTTGTATCTTTCCTCGAAGCGTCCCGTCTCCAGCAGCTGGTCGTGCAGGTAGTGAGCGCCGTCGAATGACATCTTAGCAGCTTCCTTCACACCTTCCTTACCCATTACAGACATGTAGATGGTGACGAAGAGAGCCATGAGCGACTCGTTAGAGCAGATGTTGGATGTGGCTTTCTGACGACGGATGTGCTGTTCGCGTGCCTGAAGTGTGAGCACGTAAACGCGCTGTCCGCAGTTGTCCACAGTCTTGCCGACAATACGTCCCGGCATCTTGCGCATCAGCTTTTCGCGGCAGCACATATAGCCTACAGACGGACCGCCGAATGCCATCGGGATGCCCAATGACTGACCGTCGCCCACTGCGATGTCAGCTCCCCACTCACCAGGAGTCTTGAGGAGAGCCAGGTCAGCTGCTACGCTGTTGATGACGAAGAGCGACTTCTGTGCATGGCAGGCATCTGCAAAACCGCTGTAGTCCTCCACGATGCCGTGATAGTTAGGCTGCTGAACAATAACACCAGCCACGCCTCCTGCCTTCAGTCTTTCTTCCATCTGCGCCTTGTCGGTCACGCCGTCAGTTTCGGCGATGGTCTCCACCTTGAAGCCATGGAAATGAGCGTAAGTCTTGACAACGGCCACTGCCTTCGGGTCGAGTGTAGCCGAAACAAGCACGGTGTCAGTCTTCTTGGTTGAAGCGAGAGCCATAATGGCTGCCTCTGCCGTAGCTGTAGAGCCGTCATACATGGACGCGTTAGAGATGTCCATGCCGGTAAGCTCTGCCATCATGCTCTGGTATTCGAATATGTAGTGGAGTGTTCCCTGTGATATTTCTGCCTGATACGGTGTGTAGCTTGTGAGGAATTCGGAACGAGAGATGATGTTAGGTACTACGGATGGCGTATAATGATCATAGACACCAGCTCCAGCAAACACTGTGAGAATCTGGTTCTTGTCGCCCAACTGCTTGAAGTAAGAACGTATTTCTTCTTCGCTCTTAGGCTCCGGTAAGTCGTATTCGCCGCGGAATCTGACCTCTTCGGGCACATCCGAGTAGAGGTCTTCGAGCGAGGTCATACCTGCCTTTTCCAGCATATGCCTGATATCGTCCTCTGTGTGTGGAAAATACTTGAAGTTCATAGGTTTTTAGTTTTTTTTCTTTTACGAAGACGGGGTGATGTTATATGGGGTGGGGTGTTTCCTTGTTTATGCTTGTCGGCTTATTCCTTGCAGAGCTCCTCGTAAGCGGCAGCGTCCATAAGGTTGTCCAGCTCTGTCTTGTCAGACAGCTCCACCTTCATAATCCAGTTGGCGAAAGCGTCCTCGTTGAGAAGCTCAGGCTTGTCCTCGAGAGCCTCGTTCACCTCTACTACAGTACCAGACACGGGAGAGATAAGGTCGCTGGCTGCCTTTACGCTCTCTACAGCGCCGAAGTCCTCTCCAGCCTCTACCTCGTCGTCCACCTCGGGCATGTCAACGTAAACCACGTTGCCCAATGCGTGCTGAGCATAATCGGTGATGCCTACATAAGCGAAATCGCCTTCTACCTTTACATATTCGTGTGACTCTGAATAGTAGAGTCCTTCAATTACTTTTGCCATGATTGTTTATTGTTTTTAGGTTTTTAATATTGTTTTCTTGGTTGTGTGTATTTTATTTCTTGTAGTGCTTGTCGTAGAAACGCTTCTTCACCACTACGCCGGGATAAGTCTTCTTGCGGATTTGTATCTCCAGCTCTGTGCCAAGCTTAGCATACTTGGCGTCGATGAGAGCCATGCAGACCGACTTGTCTGTAGATATGGTATGGTAACCGGTGGTCACCTCGCCGATCTCCTCACCTTCGTGGAGCACCTTGTATCCGTGACGAGGAATGGCGCGATCTTGAAGCTCGATGCCGATAACTCGCTTCTGCGGACCCTCTGCCTTCTGCTTTGCAAGAGCCTCCTTGCCGATAAACTCTTCCTTGTCGAGCTTGCAGAACATGCTGAGACCAGCCATAACGGGAGTGATGTCTGCTGACAGCTCGTCGCCGTAAAGAGGCAGACCCACCTCGAAGCGGAGAGTGTCGCGGCAGCCGAGACCGCAAGGCTTGCAGCGTCCTGACTCAATAAGCTTGTCCCACTGCTTGATGATGAAGTCGTGAGAAGCGTAAATCTCGAATCCGTCTTCTCCAGTATAGCCGGTACGGCTGATGATGATGGTCTCGCCATCAACGTCGATAGTCTTTGATGTATAGAACACGAGGTCCTTGCATGCCAGTCCGAGCACTTCCTCTACGACAGCCTCTGCCTCAGGACCCTGAACAGCGAGCTGTCCGTAATAGTCCGAACGGTTGGCGAATTCCACGTCATATCCCTCAAGGTGTGACTTCATCCATTCCACGTCCTTGTCGATGTTAGCGGCGTTGATAACGAGGAAAAAGTCGTTCTCAGCCATCTTGTAAACGAGGAGGTCGTCCACAGTACCGCCATTCTCGTAGCACATCATACCATAGAAAATCTTTCCAGGCTCAGCACCCTTCACGTCACCGGTGAAGATATGGTTGACATAACGCTCTGCGTCCGGACCCTTTACTGTCACCTCACCCATGTGAGAAACGTCGAAAACGCCCGAGTGCTGTCTTACAGCGTTGTGCTCGTCAGTAATGTTCGTGTATTGGATTGGCATAATGAATCCGCCAAAAGGTTGCATCAAGGCTCCGAGAGCCACGTGCTTGTCATAGAGACATGTCTTCTTTTCCATATTTAGTAGCTTTAGGTTATAATTTCAGTGTTAGGTTTTATCCGTTTATAAGGATGTTTGTCAGGTCGTCACGTTTCAGACCGAGGATTACGTTGTCGAGCTGTTCCGGCAATGCTTTCTCTATGGCTTCTCTTGTGAGAGGTATGCCCTGAAGATGTGAGAGCAGCTGGTTGGCGATGTCGCCTACAAGGAAGAAGTCGCCCTTTATGTCGATGTCCTTTATCACGTCGTTCTTCATCTCAAGGTTAACCATGAAGTCGCCCACTCCGTCGATGCGTCCCTTGCGTACGATGTTGTATCGTGGGTTGTTGCCGTAGATGAATTCCGTGGTGAGGTATTCCTCCTCAATGTGTTCTATCTCCTTGATGGCTTCCTCGTCCAGCACTATGGTGGAGGTGCAGAGCGACTTCACGACGTGCTCCTTAAACTCCTCTATGTTGAGCGATATATAGTCTTTCAGCAATGTTATGTGCTGACGTACGCTCTGTATGCCTTTCGACACAAGCTTGTCGTTTGACGGCGTTATGGCACCCACCATATTCTGCATGTTTGTGTCGTAAAGCATGGTGCCGTGTACGATGCTGCGTCCTGGGATATGATAGAAGGCGTTGCCTGACACCTTCTTGCCGTCAATCATGATGTCGTTTCGTCCGCTTGCCACGGCAGGAATGCCGAGTCCCTGCAGCATAAGTGTCACCATGTCGATGTATTTGCCGAAGGTAAGGCTGACGTTGTCGTCCGGCGTGATGTATGAGAACATGATGTTGGTCTTGTCCGCATAAACACATCCTCCTCCGCTCTTGCGTCTGTATGTCTGAATGTTATGTTCCCGACAGTAGTCAAGGTTCACCTCGCTCTGTATTAGCTGGTTGCGACCGAATATCACGGTTGGTTCTACTTGCCACATAAAGAAATAGTCGTCAGCGGGCAAATGCCGTGCTGCATATTCCTCCATAGCCAGATAAAAAGTGAGGCGTCGCTCAGTATTTGAGCATAATGTCAGGTGTTTCATGCTTTTAAGGTCTTTAGTAACGTCTGCAAACTTACACAATTTTATTTATATTGCAATGTTTGCGGCAATGTTTTTTCTGAAAAATAGTGAAAATCGGGTGTGAAAAATGGTTGAGGGGTGGAAGCCCCACCTCTCAACCCTCTATTTCAGATAATTCGAGCCACCTCATTTCCTTGGTCTCAAGTTCATCTTTGAGCAGAGGGAGGCGCTTGCTTTTCTCCGTGAGTTCGTCCACGGAGAGCGTGCCGCTGCAAAGAGCTTCCTCCAGTTCGGCTTGCTCTTTCTCCAGCTGGGCAATCTCTTTCTCCAGGCGTTCAAACTCACATTTCTCCTTATATGTCTTCTTTCTGCGCTGTTCGCCCACGAACTCGCGCTTCTCCTTCTTCTCCGTTTCGGCGTTTGCCTTAGTCACGCTCTCCTCCTTCGAAGCCAGCGACTCCCATTGACGGAACTGCGTATAATTGCCGGGGAAGTCCTTTATGACACCCTGTCCTCTGAAGACAAGCAGATGGTCCACAATCTTGTCCATAAAGAAGCGGTCGTGCGATACGATGATGACGCATCCGGGAAAGTCCTGCAGGTATTCCTCCAGCACCTCAAGCGTCTGGATGTCAAGGTCGTTGGTGGGCTCGTCGAGGACGAGGAAGTTGGGATTGCGCATCAGAACCGTACACAGATATAGCTTGCGTCGTTCGCCGCCGGAAAGCTTATACACGTAGTCGTACTGTTGTTCGGGCGTGAAGAGGAAGTGCTGCAGGAGCTGTGTGGCTGTGATGTGCTTGCCTCCACCATAATCTATATAGTCGGCAATGTCCGAGATGATGTCGATGACGCGCTGCTGGTCGTCAAACTTCATGCCTTCCTGCGAGAAATAGCCGAAGCGTACGGTGTCGCCGATGTCGAACGAACCGCTGTCTGGCGCCACCTCTCCGAGGAGCATCTTGATGAACGTCGACTTTCCCGTGCCGTTGTTTCCGACGATGCCCATCTTCTCGAAGCGTTGGAAGTTATAGTAGAAGTCGCGCAGTATTATCTTGTCGTCGAACGCCTTCGAAACGTACTGACATTCGAAAATTTTCGAGCCGATGTATACGTTCTTCGATTTCAGGCGCATCTGTCTTTCCTCGATTCGCTGCTTGGCTTTGCTTTCGAGGTCATAAAAAGCCTCCTCGCGGTAACGTGCCTTATGTCCGCGTGCCTGCGGCTGGCGGCGCATCCATTCCAGCTCACGGCGATAGAGGTTGTTGGCACGCTCTATCTCGGCTCTTGTGGCGTCTATGCGTTCCTGACGCTTCTCCATGTAATACTGGAAGTTGCCGCGATACGTATAAACCGTCTTGTCGTCAAGTTCGAGGATGATGTTGCACACGCGGTCGAGGAAATAACGGTCGTGCGTCACCATAAGCAGCGTCTTGTTGCCGCGCGAGAGATAGCCCTCCAGCCATTCTATCATGTCAAGGTCGAGGTGGTTGGTGGGCTCGTCGAGGATTAGGAGGTCAGGCTCCGTGATGAGCACGTTGGCAAGGGCGATGCGCTTCTGCTGTCCGCCGCTCAGCTCACGCATGGGCTGGTTGAGGTCCGTGATGCGGAGCTGTGTGAGAATCTGCTTTGCCTTGAGCACCTTGTCCGCCTCGCCGTGATGATTAAAGCAAGCGTCGAGCACCGACTCGTCAGGGTCGAATACCGGCGACTGCTCCAAGAATCCCACGCGGATGTCGCGACGGAAGATTATGCTTCCCGAGTCGCAGCTGTCCTTTCCCGAGAGGAGCGATAGCAGGGTTGACTTTCCCGTGCCGTTCTTGGCAATCAGACCCACGTGCTGACCCTCTCCGATGGAGAACGAGATGTTCTTGAAGAGTACGTGTGCTCCGAAAGCTTTCGATATGTTCTGAACGTCGAGTAATGGTGTCATTTTTCTTCTGTTGCTATTGATTTGAGGATATCCTCAATGTATGTCAGTACCTCGTCTTTTCCTGTACGCTTCTCCGAGCTGGTGATGAAGTAAGGTGGCAGCTCCTCCCATTGGTCCTTGAGCGCTGCCATCCACTTGCCGGCGTTCTGCTTCGCCTTCACCGGTCCGAGCTTGTCCGCCTTGGTGAAGATGATGGAGAAGGGCACCGAGCTTTCGCCGAGCCAGTTGATGAAGTCCGTGTCTATCTTCATCGGGTCATGACGGATGTCGATGAGCACGAAGGTGTTGATGAGTTGCTCGCGCTGCAGGATGTAAGACGTAATCATCTGGTCGAGCTTCTTCTGCACGGTCTTCGATCGCTTTGCGAAGCCATAACCCGGAAGGTCAACGAGGTACCACTCATTGTTGATGATAAAGTGATTGATGAGCAGCGTCTTGCCGGGCGTGGCAGACGTCTTGGCAAGTCCCTTGCGGTTGCAGAGCATGTTGATGAGGCTCGACTTGCCCACGTTGGAGCGTCCGATGAACGCAAACTCGGGCTTGGTGTCCTTCGGGCACTGGCTTACTGTAGCCGAAGATATCGTGAATTCTGATTTTTTTATATCCATGAAGAATAACTGTTATTGTTGTTCTTTAAAATAAGGTGTCTGTCAATTCAATCTGCAAATTTATGAAAAAAAAGCCAATTACGGGATGCGTTGTCGCTTTTTTTGAAGGTATGCCAATCTTATATTTGCATTTCTAACGCTCAATACTCCTCGTTCAGCGCACGAAGAAATGTTTGGTGCGAAATTTTCGAGTTTTGAGCGTTTGAGGCTATGTTGTTAATACACAGTCGGTTATGCGATTTGCTGATGAAATGACGGTTCTTACGCTTGGCCAGACAAGCTGTTTAGTATTGCTAAAGAGGCACTTTAGTCTTGTAGTAGAGCCTCTCTTTTCTTCCGGAAGAGGCTCTACGGCTTCCTGAAAGTGGCTGTATGAGAGTGTAAGGGTGGCTTTATAGGTGGACGTGGGGGTCTTTAACGTTGCTAAATACCATAAAAACAGCTTTTTGATTCTCTAAAACCGATTTTTATTTTGTAACAGCTTTTTACTCTTTGTACGATATTTGCATGGCAAGACAGATGATTAAAACGACAATAGAGACAATGTTTTTTAGACATGAAGAACATGATTTTGAAAAGAAGAACATGTGGGAAATATAAAATAGTTGTGTTTTCTCGTGAAAATAAGTTATCTTTGTAGGCGGAATGTCAATATCCATAATGACGATAAAAAGAAATAAGATATGCCAGTACAAAGTGAAGCTGCCCTCGAAAACGGACTTATAGCCACTCTTCAAAAGATGAACTACGAGTATGTTCATATTGAAGAGGAGAAGAACCTGTCTGCCAATTTCAAAAAACAGTTGGAGAAACACAACAAGAAGAAGTTGGAAGAATTGGGTCGTACTGAGTTTACGGAGGCTGAGTTTGAAAAGATACTTATCTATCTTGAAGGTGGCACTCGCTTTGAAAAGGCAAAGAAACTGCGTGACCTCTTTCCGCTTGAACTGGAAAGCGGTGAACGCCTGTGGGTGGAGTTCTTGAACCGCACTCACTGGTGTCAGAACGAGTTTCAAGTTTCCAATCAGATTACGGTTGAGGGTAGAAAGAAGTGTCGCTACGATGTGACGATACTTATCAATGGTCTGCCTTTAGTTCAAATAGAACTGAAGCGTAGAGGCGTGGAGCTGAAGCAGGCGTACAATCAGATACAACGCTATCACAAGACTTCCTTCCACGGACTGTTTGATTACATCCAGTTGTTTGTCATATCCAATGGTGTGAACACTCGCTATTTCGCCAACAACCCGAATAGTGGCTATAAGTTCACGTTCAACTGGACCGACGCAGCCAATGTGCCGTTTAACGACTTGGAGAAGTTTGCCACCGTATTCTTCGACAAGTGCACATTGGGAAAGATTATCGGCAAGTACATCGTATTGCATGAGGGGGACAAATGTCTGATGGTGCTTCGCCCTTACCAGTTCTATGCCGTGGAGAAGATTCTCGACCGTGTGGAAAACTCCAATGACAATGGTTATATATGGCATACGACAGGAGCTGGCAAAACCTTGACTTCTTTCAAGGCAGCACAACTTGTATCGGAGCTGGACGATGTGGATAAGGTGATGTTTGTGGTTGACCGTCACGACCTTGACACACAGACACAAGCCGAATATGAAGCCTTTGAGCCAGGTGCCGTTGACAGCACCGACAATACGGACGAACTGGTGAAGCGTCTGCACAGCAATTCGAAGATTATCATCACCACCATACAGAAGTTAAATGCCGCTGTAAGCAAGCAGTGGTATAGCAGCCGTATAGATGAAATACGCCATTCGCGCATCGTGATGATCTTCGATGAATGTCATCGAAGCCATTTTGGCGAATGCCACAAGAATATCGTGAAGTTCTTCGACAATACGCAGATGTTCGGATTTACGGGCACACCTATCTTCGTGGAGAATGCTGTAGACGGACATACCACAAAAGAAATCTTTGGCAACTGTCTTCACAAGTATCTCATTAAGGACGCCATTGCCGATGAAAACGTGCTTGGTTTCCTTGTGGAATATTACCACGGCAATGAGGATGTGGATAATGCTGACCAAGACCGCATGACTGAGATAGCAAAATTTATCCTTAATAATTTCAATAAGTCAACATTCGATGGAGAGTTTGACGCATTGTTTGCCGTGCAGTCAGTGCCGATGCTAATCCGCTACTATAAGATATTCAAGAGCCTCAACCCGAAGATTAGGATTGGAGCTGTCTTCACATATGCTGCCAACAGTAGTCAAGACGATGAGCAGACCGGTATGAACACTGGCGGTTTTGCAAGCGAAAGTACAGGCGAGGCAGACGAACTGCAAGCCATCATGGATGACTATAATAATATGTATGGCACAAGTTTCACTACTGAAAATTTCCGTGCATATTACGATGACATCAACCTCCGCATGAAGAAAAAGAAGGCGGACATGAAGCCTCTTGACCTCTGCTTGGTTGTCGGAATGTTCCTTACAGGCTTTGACAGCAAGAAACTCAACACTCTCTATGTTGACAAAAACATGGAGTATCATGGCTTGTTGCAAGCTTTCAGCCGTACCAACCGTGTGCTTAACGAGAAGAAGCGTTTCGGTAAGGTGGTTTGCTTCCGCGACTTGAAAAGCAAGGTGGACGAAGCCATCAAGCTGTTCAGCAATGGCACCCCCTTGGAAGACATCGTGCGTAAGCCCTTCGATGAGGTGAAGCGTGACTATCAGGAACTGACAAAGGACTTCCTGGAGCATTATCCCGAACCTCACTTCGTGGACTATCTTCAGAGTGAGAACGACAAGAAGCAGTTTATCCTCGCTTTCCGTGACATCATCAAGAAGCACGCTGAGATACAGATTTATAATGAGTTTGAGAAGGAGGCCAATGACCTTGGCATGACCGAACAGCAGTTTATGGACTTCCGCAGTAAGTATCTTGACATATACGATTCGTTTGCCGCTAAACCGACAGAACAGTCAAGCGGTTATAAAGCTCAGGAGGACGAATCAGGTATGGCTTCCGAACCAGACCCGAGTGAGAATGATGCTACTGGGCTGGGAAACATCGATTTCTGCTTGGAACTGCTGCATAGCGACATCATCAATGTGGCTTACATTTTGGAACTGATTGCGGATCTCAACCCATACAGCGAGGACTACACGGAAAAGCGTAGGCACATTATTGACACGATGATTAAGGATGCCGAACTTCGCAGTAAAGCAAAACTCATTGACGGATTTATCCAGAAGAATGTGGATGATGACCGTGACAATTTCATGGCTCGCAAACAAAAGGCAGACGGAACGAGTGACCTCGAAGAACGGTTGAACAACTACATAGTCACAGAGCGTAACAATGCCGTAAATATGCTTGCAAAGGATGAAGATTTGGATGCTTCCGTGCTCAATCATTACCTCTCGGAATATGACTACTTGCAGAAGGAACAGCCTGAAATCATACAAGAGGCATTGAAAGAGAAACACTTGGGACTGATAAAGAAGCGCAAAGCTTTGGCAAGAATACTTGATAAATTGCGTTCTATTATAAGAACATTCAGTTGGGAATAATCAAAAGAAAAAAGAAAATAAACGATATGAGCGAAGAATTACAACAGAAACTCCGTGACCAACTTTGGGAAGTTGCAAACAAACTGCGTGGCAACATGTCGGCAAGCGACTTCATGTACTTCACCCTTGGCTTTATCTTCTACAAGTATTTGTCGGAGAAGATAGAGCAACACGCCAATGAAGCATTGGTGGATGATGAAGTTACGTTTAAAGAATTGTGGGCAATGGAGAAAGACGAGGATATTGAGGCATTGCAACAAGAAGTCAAGACCGAATGTCTGGAGAATATCGGCTACTTCATTGAACCAAACTTTCTGTTCTCGTCTGTCATCGAGAGCATTAAGAGAAAGGAGAACATTCTGCCGATGCTCGAACGTTCATTGAAGCGTATTGAGGACAGTACCCTCGGACAGGACAGCGAAGAAGACTTTGGAGGTCTATTCTCTGACATTGACCTTGCTTCACCCAAGTTGGGCAAGACTGCCGATGACAAGAACACTTTGGTCAGCAACGTACTTCTTGCCCTTGATGATATTGACTTTGGTGTGGAGGCATCGCAAGAGATAGATATTCTTGGTGATGCCTACGAGTATATGATTAGCCAATTTGCAGCAGGTGCAGGCAAGAAAGCTGGTGAGTTCTACACACCTCAGGAAGTGAGCCGTATCTTGGCAGAGATCGTAACCATCGGTCACGCTCGTCTGCGCAATGTCTATGACCCAACTTGTGGTAGTGGTTCGCTGTTGCTCCGTGCAGCAAGCATAGGTCATGCAAACGAGATTTTCGGACAGGAGAAGAACCCTACGACCTACAACTTGGCTCGCATGAACATGCTTCTGCACGGCATCAAGTTCAGCAACTTCCGCATTGAGAATGGTGACACACTTGAAGCGGATGCTTTTGGCGATACTCAGTTTGACGCTGTGGTAGCAAATCCTCCCTTCTCTGCCGAATGGAGTGCTGCCGACAAGTTCAACAACGATGACCGTTTTAGTAAAGCAGGTCGTCTTGCTCCACGCAAGACAGCCGATTATGCCTTTATACTTCACATGATTTACCACCTCAATGAGGGTGGCACAATGGCTTGTGTAGCTCCTCATGGTGTGTTGTTCCGTGGCAATGCCGAGGGCGTTATCCGTCGTTTCCTCATTGAGAAGAAGAACTATGTGGATGCCATCATCGGTCTGCCTGCCAACATCTTCTATGGCACAAGCATCCCGACATGTATCTTGGTGTTCAAGAAATGCCGTAAGGAGGATGACAACATTCTGTTTATTGATGCCAGCAAGGAGTTTGAAAAGGTAAAGACCCAGAACAAGCTCCGCCCACAACATATCAAAAAGATTGTTGACACCTATCGTGAGCGCAAGGAAATAGAAAAGTACAGTCATCTTGCCACGCTGCAAGAAGTGGCTGAGAACGACTACAATCTCAACATTCCTCGTTACGTTGATACTTTCGAGGAAGAAGAGCCTATCGACATTCATGCCGTCATGAAAGAAATCAAGGATTTAGAAGCCAAACGAGCCGACCTTGACAAGGAGATTGAAGGGTATTTGAAGGAATTGGGATTGGTTGAATAAATTTTTTGTACCAGGTTGAGACAATTTTAGAAGAACGTTTTATATGGCTGAGAAAGATAATATACCAGAAATGCGTCCTACGTTTGATGCTATCCGCAGGACTGACGAAAACAACAAGGAATATTGGAGTTCGCGCGACCTTTGTAATGCTATGGGATATTCTACTAACTGGAAATTCCAAAATGTCATAAATAAGGCAATTGCCGTAGCCAATCAAAAAGGCATGAAGATTGATGACCATTTCAACCAAACGGTTGATATGGTCAAGCTCGGTAGTGGTGCATATAGAAAGGTGAACATATTCCGTTTGTCTCGTATGGCGTGCATGATTATAGCTGAAAATGCAGACGGAAAGAAACCTCTGGTGCAACAAGCAAGAGAATATTTTTCGCAGTCCGTTTCTACCACAGAACTTATCCAAAACTCACTGGAATCCAACATATTGCTGTATAAAACAGCACAAGGCGAAACACGTATTGAAGTGATATTCAACAACGAGACATTTTGGATGTCGCAAAAACGCATGGCAGATTTGTTTGGCGTAGACCGAGCAACGATTGCTTATCACCTTTCTCAAATTTATGAAAGTGGAGAACTTACAAAAGAGGCAACTTGTAGAAAAATTCAACAAGTTCAACTTGAGGGTGAGCGTGATGTTGAACGTACTCCTTTGTTCTACAACCTTGATGCCATTATTGCCGTAGGTTACCGTGTGAACAGCTATCAAGCAACTCAATTTCGTATATGGGCAACTTCTGTGTTGAAGGAGTTTATCATCAAGGGGTATGTACTTGATGACGAACGTTTGAAACAAGGCAGGCATTTCGGCAAGGACTACTTTGATGACTTGCTGGAACGCATCCGTGAGATACGGACGTCTGAACGTCGCTACTATCAGAAGATAACGGATGTATATGCAGAGTGTAGTGCTGATTATGATGCAAAATCAGAAAGTACCAAATTGTTCTTCAAGATGGTGCAGAATATGATGCACTTGGCTGTTACGCATCATACCGCAGCAGAGATTGTCTATAACAGAGCCGATGCCGAACAGCCACACATGGGACTTACCACATGGAAGAAAGCACCAGACGGACGAGTACAAAAGTCGGACACGACTGTTGCTAAAAACTATCTGTCGGATGCAGAACTTGACCAACTTAATGGCATTACATCTTCGTTTCTCGACTTAGCCGAGAATCGTGCCAAACGCCATATCATTACAACAATGGAAGATTGGCGAAAGCGACTTGCCCAGTTCCTTGCGGCAATGGACTATGAGGCAAACCCTTCGGCAGGAACAGTTTCGCAAGATGAAGCAAGAGCAAAGGCTTATGGAGAATATGAGAAATACAAACTCATCCAAGACCGTTCATATATATCTGATTTCGACAGATTTAATAATGGTGATGACGATATGCCTCTGCTTCCTTTCGACCTCAATCCAAAGGAGAACTGAAATCTTCCACAACTTGTGGAAATTTTAGGGAAATAATTTGTCCACCAAGCTGGTGGACTATTTCAGAACGATCAAATTAAGGATTAAAAATGACAACGACAAAAAATAACGAACATAAAAAACTCAATGTCCCAAATAAACAAGAGCAGAACCAGACTTGTTTGGATTCTGCCGAGCGTGAGGGACTTAGCCCGAAGGGCAATGTCCCGAATCTCAGATTCCCTGAGTTTCAGGGGGAGTGGAGTGTTACGACCTTACAGAAAGACTGTATAGTAAATCCTACAAATGAAAAGATAGCTGATAAGTTTGTCTATGTTGATTTGGAATCGGTAAAACAAGGCCAATTATATAAATACCAAATCTTGACAAAAGACAACGCGCCAAGTAGAGCCCAAAGGGTATTGCATACAGATGATATTCTTTTTCAATGTGTAAGACCTTATCAAATGAATAACTACATGGTCAAAGGAACTATGTCTGATATTCAGTGGGTCGCATCAACTGGTTATGCACAAATCAGAACACAAACAGATTATCCAGCTTTTCTGTATTATGTTCTTAACACTTCTAAATACAACAAAGCAGTGATGGTAAGATGTACGGGGTCAAGTTATCCTGCTATAAACAGCGAAGACTTGTCAAAAATACCATTTTACAAATGTGGTATCGCAGAACAGAAGAAAATCGCTGATTTTTTGTTCCTCCTTGACGAGCGTATTGCTACCCAAAACAAAATCATTGAGGATTTGAAGAAGCTAAAGTCTGCAATTATTGAAAAGGTGTACTCTGAAATTCAAGGCAAAGAATACTCATATGGACAATTGTTTGATGTTGTAAATGAGCGTAACAAACAAATGGAATATTCCAATATTCTTTCTGCAAGCCAAGAAAAAGGCATGGTGAATAGAGATGACATAAATTTGGACATTCAATTTGAACGTAGCAATATTAATACTTACAAGATCGTCAGAAAAGGAGATTACGTTATTCATTTGCGTTCATTTCAAGGAGGTTTCGCTTTTTCTGATAAGTTGGGTGTGTGTAGTCCTGCATATACAATACTGCGTCCAAATAGTATTTTAGAATATGGCTATTTATCCAATTATTTCACTTCTCAAAGATTTATAAAGTCTTTGGTTCTTGTGACATATGGTATTCGTGATGGACGTTCTATTAATGTAGAAGAGTGGCTCAGAATGAAGATTACTATTCCGCCAAAAGAGCACCAGCAATATATAGTAAAAGTAATTGGGACCTTTGAAAGAAAAATCGAGGACGAAGAAGCTTATGCTGCTCAGTTGTCAATACAAAAGCAATACTTGCTCAGTCAGATGTTTGTATGATAACACAATGTAATTGTTAATATTATGTTAAATCCGGACGCTAAATCAGTTAAATAGAAGCTAACACACTGTTATATAATGAATATGAATTATCTTTGTAGTTCAAAGAGGGATAAACATGACACATTTTGACAAACAAAAACTTACAGAGGTTATTCTATACATCTTGAACAAGACAAAGGGATTGGACTATTACCACGTGTTCAAGATTATATATTTTGCCAATATAGCACATTTGGCAAAATACGGATTTCCTATGGTCTCTGACGAGTTCTGTGCATTGCCAGACGGTCCCGTTCCTTCAATCTTATATAATTGCATAAAAGGTGACGCTCATTGCGATAAAGACTTGAAACACATGCTTGATAATACTGTGTCAAAAGGTGCTGATGATGCTTATTATATGCTTGAAGCGAAGCGCAACGCAGACTCTGATTATCTTTCGAAAGCAGACATTGAAGCGTTAGATCGCTCTATCGCAGAAAACGGGAGCCTTCCTTATGGTGAGTTGCGTGCCAAATCACACGGCGAAGAATGGGGCCGCGCCTATAAGCAGGCTGGACGCAAAGTGATGGACATTGTCGGTATGGCTAAAGATGCGATGGCATCTGAAGACATGATAGAATATATAAAGGAAAACCTTGCAATAGAAGCGGCTTTGGCATGACAAATATAGGCGATTTACTTGGAAATGCAGCAAATGAACTTTTACAATCAAGCATTAATGTTGGTGATGTCTATTTGCTAAATCTTGACCCTTCTAATGGCATTACGCCTAAGAACAATGATGCCACACGCAATAAATTTTTCATCGTTCTTGGATTTGATAACGAAGGTAATGTGATAGGTGGGTTGGTGATAAATTCTAAAATAAACTATAATTTACCGTCAACAGTTACCGACTACCAATTACCTATAACCATTAAACAATGTCCTTTTCTGCAACATAACTCATTTGTAAATTGCTCTAAAATCATTGTTGCTAAAAGGACAAAGTTTTGCAAGGAAACCTATAGAGGTGAAATCTCTGATTCTAAAATGATGAAACTTATCATAGATACAGTAAAAGAGAGTCCTACAATCAATAGAAAGCAGCTGAAAGATTTTGGACTAATATAAATCTCTGCTTCGCCAAATGTTCATATAAACATCTGGCGAAGCAAGTATTGCTTCTGTTTATTGTAAAGGTCACTCAATGCAAGTTGGGTTGATAGTTTTCTTTCAAATAACATCATTAAGTCCGCTATATGATTTTGTTTGCTATTATTGGGTATTGGTATTTTTAAATCTGCAAGAGTAGACAATACAATATATGGGGTATTACTTGAACTTTTTTCTATTGCAATTCTTTGGGGAAGCAAGACTTTTAATGCCCATTTCACATATTGGATATTCACAGAAAATTGATCTAAAACATAAGTTCTTTGATAAGCATTAAACTTGCCCTTATAGTAATTTATATATCCCAAGTTGGCACCATTTCCTGATATCAATAGGGCTTCTGTATCAAAAGCATAACTGTCAATATTAAACGGCCGTTCTGCACATGTAAAGAATGGATATTGTCCATTTTCAACTTGTGCATTAGCATCAAGTTTTCCAGTTGTTATTTTGCAAATATCGCCCAGTCTTACATATTCCCAGCCATTGATAAGTTCTCTGATACAATGTTGTGCAATTCCCTTGATTAAGGACTGCAACTTGTCAATGATTTTGTTTTGAGTAGCTATGCGCTCATCTATTAGACGGAGCAAGTCCGCGATTTTTTGTTGTTCGTCTTTTGATGGTATACCAACATAGCACTCTGAGAAGTTTTTACTATTGATTGAATATATCTTGGTTCCTTGTGCAATACGTCTTATTTGATGGTGGAAAGACATTGATGAAAAAGCGTAGCCCTTATAGCCGACAACTGTTTTGTTTTTGTTGTCACGTCCATGAATTGTATGTAAGCCACAAACAACTTTTTTGCCATTCAAATTATAGTACTCAACTGCTTTTGCCACTTCGTTTGTATCTTCTGACGCATCGGCAAAAACAATATCACCCTCTTTGCACAACTCATAATTCTTAGGAACATTACCATCAATAATGTTGGGAAGATTATCTTTGTCTATATCTACCATTGTTGATAACCCAACATGAATTAGTCCATAATGAAGGTTCTGAATATTTGTAGTTCCATATTCCAACTTATCCCAACTAAGTGAATTTGTTGAATAGAAATCCAATAAGTCAGAAACCTTACACTTCTCCCACTCCCCTTCAAACTCCTTGAATCTGAGATTTGGGACTAAAATTATTGATTTTCTCTAATTATATATGTACACCTTCAAAATTAAGGATTATATGGAAACAAAAACAATTAGAGAAATTGCGTTGGCTTGGAAAAGTGACAAGCGACGCTACGTTAAGCAGTCCACTTATGCTGCTTATGTGTTGGTGTTAGAGAACCACATTCTGCCTACGTTTGGCGACTGTGAGACTCTGAGTGAGAAACTTGTGCAGGAATTCGTTTTGCAGAAACTGAATGACGGACTCAGCATTAAGACGGTGAAGGATATCCTTATTGTCTTGAAGATGGTGATGAAGTTCGGAGTAAAGAACGAGTGGATGAGCTATTGCGAGTGGGACATCAAGTACCCTACAACGGAAACAAACAAGGAAATTGAGGTACTGACGGTGGCACACCATAAGAAGATACTCGATTTCATCAAGCAGAACTTCACGTTCCGCAATCTCGGCATCTACATCAGTCTGACCACAGGCTTGCGTATCGGAGAGATTTGCGGTTTGAAATGGTCGGACATCAACACCGACAACGGCACAATAACCGTGAACCGTACCATTGAGCGTATCTACATTGTGGAGGGTGAACGCAAGCACACAGAGTTGGTCATCAACACGCCTAAGACCAAGAACTCTTGCCGTGAGATACCGATGAACAAAGAACTTCTGGCGATGGTAAAACCTCTGAAAAAGGTGGTAAAAACAGACTTCTATGTACTGACCAACGAGGAAAAGCCGACAGAGCCACGCACATATCGCAACTACTATCATCGACTGATGAAGCGTCTCGACATTCCACGGCTGAAATACCACGGATTACGCCATAGCTTTGCGACACGCTGCATTGAAAGCAACTGCGACTACAAGACCGTAAGCGTATTGCTCGGTCATGCAAACATCACAACAACCCTCAACCTCTATGTTCACCCGAACATGGAACAGAAGAAAAAGTGTATTACCAAGATGTTTAAGTCTCTTGGGAAATAGGCAAACAATGAGTATATATTGTCTTATACCCTTAAATTAGCAGACTTGTAATTTTACAAGAAAGCAAGTCATTGGATAACAAC
>ERZ1026890.549-NODE-549-length-20870-cov-115.606486_pt1 | contig 20870 bp, 15 predicted proteins | sample MGYA00380175_ERZ1026890 | MGnify/ENA primary metagenome ERZ1026890 (study PRJEB33269, sample SAMEA4719811) | human gut metagenome | biome: human-associated habitat; feature: organic feature; material: feces | place: Cameroon | collected 2013-10 ...
CATTTTAGCATTAAATGGAAACAAGAAAACATTTGGCTTGGCGAAGGACTTAATCGAAAGATAGTGATATTCTAGCGTGACATACAGTTCACCTTAACACCCGTTAACCAATTCGTTTAAACTTGTTTCCAGGTGCAAAGGTAAAAGAAGTGCGGGGGGATATGTTTGCTGGGCAACTTATACTCCTGCCCAGCTTAGGAGTTAAACTTGGTAGTACTGCCGTTTATTCCCAACTCTTTACTGACCTAAATTGATAGTCGAGGAATATACCATTATCACTGTCAAGGCTGGCAAAGTAACTTTCACCCGTAGGCTTCCAAATATATTCATTTCCTTGCCTGTTATTTTTCATAACTTTTTGGTTCTCTGACAAAACTAAATTTATACTTTTAGTGTCTACCCCAGGGTCAAGGATTCCGTCATAGTCATTAGATATCCCTTTCACTTCAGTTAGCTCTCCAAAAGTAATTTTTTGTAAGTTTGTACATCCCCCAAAAGCATTCTCGTGTATTGAAGTTACATTTGGAGTATTTATTTCTTCCAAATATACACAGAAGAGTAAGGCATTCTTTCCAATTTTTGTCACATCAGGCAAAGTAATAGACTTTAATGCCTCTAGTTCTCGAAAACTATTGTTCAAACCCTCTGCAGGAATTTCCTTGCATCCTATTAGAGTGAGGTCTATAGTGCCAGATCTCACATTCTTAAAAGCTTCACGGATAGCCTTAAACTCATTATCGCCGGCATCAGAAGCGAGGTTGAGTCTTATAGCAGTCTTGCCATCTGCTACTTTTTGCTCAATAGCTGACTTTATTTCTTCTGCACTATTTGCCGAAATGACAGTAGCATCCAGAGCATAACTCTTAGCACTCTCTGTTGCTTGCGAGAATATGTAAGTTGTCAAAGATGATTCTCTATATTTCACTGTAACTTCGGAATCAATTTCAAAAGTACCATATAAATAGGCATTGCCCTTTTCATCAGAAGTAAGGGCATAATTTTGATCCCATTTCATATTGCTGCTGCCCGCAGGAGTGTATTGATTGATGCTAACTGTTATTGGCATATTTGGCATAGTTGCAATGCGCAATCGTGAATAATTGCGTGTTGCATCGGCAAAAGATACATTTATACCCTGACCATTAGGGGTGATATTAGCTTTTCCCTCAATATATTCATCCGTTCCTGCAACCTTACCTTCTTTCAAAACTAATTTGCCGGCTTCCCATTTGTAATTAGGGGCATAATATACATGAGGAAAGGTTGGCACTTCGTCTTCTTTATAAGACAGCTCGCCACTTGCCAATTCCCAGCTACTGCCATTATATTTAAACGCAGCATACTTAGTCCCTAAAGTCTTACTGGTCATCTCCAGAAGCAACTCATCTCCTTTTGCCCATGAAGTCTTGCCTTCATCAGGTGTACCTATAGCACGAGTCTGTGAATCTCCGAATGCCGGAAATTCACCAACAACCAACTGTACGTTGCTCTTGCCTGTTGTTGCGGTTGTTTCTTCTATATCACTTGTGCATGACGCCATTACTATAGTAACGACAGCCAGCATGATGTATTGAAATATCTTGCGCATAGTTATATCCTCCATTGTTTATTTGAGTTCTTCTTCATTTGTCCAACCAGTCATATCATTTACGCTGATTCGGGTCAGTTCCACTTTGTCTTTTCCTACATCGAGTTTGTAGGTGTAGCGATGGCCCTCTTGAAACTCCGTATTTGACTTCATTTTTGCATGGAAGTTTTGGTCGCCTATCTTGAATTTCACGAAAATCTCGCCAGCTTTGTATGAACCAGGGATAACGATTGCAGAAAACATACCATCGTCATGCTTACAGGCTTGTACCCAATCAGGATTACCTGAAGGTGTATTCATTACAAATTTTCCCTGGTCTTGGTCTCTAAAAAATCTAACACTGTTGTGTTTAGAATACACTTGTGGTTCACTAATATCCTTATTGGGATAATCCGCAGTACCAACATGATATACTATCGTGACCAGCGACATGCGATGCTTCATAGGAATGTCTACATAATCTTTAGGGACATCGTACCAATAGCCGTTTATTAAATCTGCAGCTTTCAACTTGGTCTCATCACTTTGGTCTATATGCAAATTATAGATAAAAGGATTGGTTATATCATAAGGATACCAAGCAATCAATTCGCATCTTCCCACTTTTTCCCAGCGAAGTCTTCTGATAGGTTCCCAACGGTATAACCCATTTTCTTCCACATATTTATATTCACCAGTTCTAGTATCTTCATCACCGAAAATTTGCAGTACACTTATTAGGTCCTCATTCTCCCAACTATTACCGTGTCCCAATGTATTGACACGAGTCTGCATACCTCCAACAGAGAAAGTGGCATTGATTTCCTGCCCTTTCAGCGTTGGAGCCATATCTTCATTTTGCGTACATGCTGTAAAGCCCATAGCCATAAGGCCCATTACCGCATAGGAAATTCTTTGTTTTATCGTCTTCATAATCTTCAGTTTTTTATTGTTAGTGAGTTAGTGAGCCGCCAAGCTCACTAACCCTGTATTCCCTATTTTCAGTACCTTATTTATCATTACAAAGCTATATCTGCGTCTAAATCACTTGAATCACCATTTTCCCAAGGATATATATGAGCATCTTCTATAGTAATCCCCGTATTTTTAACAGTTATGTTGTATGTATATTTTTTGCCACCTTCAAATTGTCCATTGGTGGATGGTGTTATAGGGGTTGTGTATTTTACTTCGCTATCATTCAACAACAAGTAAATCTCTATATCCATCTTATTGCTTTCAAGGCTTTGCGGCAACATGATATAAGCAAAACTTTCTTCGCTTTCAAAAGGTACATCATTAAAAACACGAGTAAGAGTAGCTCTGTCACCAATAGTTTCAACCGAACCTGTTCTTGTGTCAAATTTACCGCTTGTAAATATTCCTTTCAAATCTAAGCAATTTAATTTATAATTGTTATATTTGACACCCTGCCCTGGTTTAATTTTGAATTCAACCAAACTCATACAATGCTTAAAGCGATGTTCGATATCTGTAAAATTCACAATTGGAGATGCTTTGCTTGCAGTAGCTCCTGAGGCAAAAAGTACATCAGCCTTACAAGGTTGGTTTGCTACTACCTCAGCTATATTCCAATTCATTTTACCATCAGTTAAGAATTTGTTATAAGGATAGTATGCACTAAATGTTGTCTCTTTGTTGTCCTTGAAATAGATGATGTTGTTATTGTCAGCAGCTTCAAAAGTACCATCCCCATTTGTTGTTACATACTTTTTGTTGTCTCCTGTTGTATTGCCAGAAGATGTGGCATATACGCCAATGGCATCATTCTTAGACCATGTATCGTCAGTGGTGGCACGTGTGATGTTTTTAACAATGTCCGCCTGTACGGTAGCAGCAACAGGACCATTGTTGCCGATACCGTCTTCTTCGTTAGCGCAAGCTGCAAACAGCAATGCTGCGGCAGCGATGTATAAGAATCTAAATTTCTTCATAAATGTTATATTTTAATAGTTATTAATTTGCTACATATTCATTGTTGCCTTCTGCCGGAATCCAGCCTTTAATCGTTCCTTCTACTACAACTCCGGTCTTCCTGATGTTGAGCGAAAGGGTATAATACTTGCCCTGCCCTAGGGTGATGTCGGCATTCGCCTTCCATGAATAGGTGGTTTCACCCAATCGGAAGGAAACCTTCAGAGGCTGATTGGCTGCCTGGATGGTCTGCGGAACCAGCAGAGAGGAGTATTGGGCAGAGATGCTGGCATGCTCTGCATCCTTCGCCTGGAAAGAAACATTCTCTGGAGTAATAGCCTCGGCTGCGGCATCAGCCTGAACTGTTACCAGCGGTTTGTCCTGAGAAAAGTCGCATACGCCAGACAAAACTGTGCCTTCTACCTTTACGTCTTCTATCTTTGACAGATCTACCTCGTCATTGGAAAAGGCGGAATCGAAGTTGAAGGTTACCATCAGCTGGCTGAAGGCATGATCAAACTTCACCTCTACATTCTTGTCTTTGTTCTCGCCGACGATGGTTGGAGCATAATCCTTAGCCTTGAACACCAGAAGGTCGGAAGACAGGTCTTCTTTAGTCTGTACGGCTTTCACCGATACAGGGAACTGCTTCTGGGTTGCCAAGGCTTCGCTTATATCAGCCTGATAAGGAGCATAGGCGATGATGTCGGCAGAAGGAATCTCACTCTGCCACAACATTGGGGTAGCAGAGGTCCACTCTTCGCCGTTCTTCGTCATCTCTACATTATTATATTGCAAAGATGAAGCGTGCTCTCCGGAACCCTGTATACAGATGCCGAAGTTTTGCAGGGTGGCAGTTTCGGTGATGCCACGGGTAGCAACATCTGATACCTGCGTGGTGATGCGAATGCCGCCAACTGAAGATGGGCTTTCGCCTGGCGTCATACTATCCTCCTGCGAACAACTCGCCATAAGGAGGAGGGCGCAAGCCATCTGGGGTAATAAACTGGAAAATTTCATATTCATTTCATTTTATATTCATCTTAGTCCCAAATGCTAGTACTTCTAACCGGGCTGCTTTCTTCCATGTCACCAGAACCCAAAGAACCGGCGGATTCAAAACTATTCACAGAAGGTGCTGCTTTGACTTCACTTCCTGCGAGAATCTGAGTAGCCTCCAATTCGAGAATCTGCATAGATGGAGCTACATACTGTTTCTTAGTTAAAACTTCATTCATATTTCTATTATGTTTTGATTATAATTTATATTATTTTAATCACTAAATGATGCAAAATTAGAAGATTCTGGGTGCAAATATAAGCATTTTATTTAAAAGTGGGGGGGGGTAAATTTTGTTGTTTTTGGAGTAAATTCTGTAATTTAGGTGTCGCATTCCTACCAATGCGACACCTAACTTGACAATTTTCTTCAATATTTTTTATTTAGCATCAGTAGTTTTAAAAAAGCATCTGTGTTTTCCGAAAATTGGTTTTGTAAAGAAAGTTTAACACTCCGTTACATTCCATAAGTCATTACCATTATAATATGCCCAAAAACAGTCCCAAACGTTGGGCACTCTATGCCCATGGTGTGGGCAACCAGTGCCCAGCACATGTTCTCTCGATGCCCAGTACATGGTCTCTAAGTGCCCATGTAACGGGCATCAAGAGACCAGCCCATGGACCATATAATCAAGGGTCTATACGCCACCTGTTCATCGTGGCATATAGACCCTTGTCGTTTCCCGTGAAAAACGGGAGATTATATATGTATCTTACTGCATATCATAAACCACCTGCATAAGCTTCTTGCCCAGCTCATCAGCCTGCTCCATGGTAGAAGCCTCGCTGTATACGCGGATGATTGGCTCGGTGTTACTCTTGCGCAAGTGAACCCACTTATCAGGGAAGTCGAGCTTCACACCGTCGATATCGGTAACGGTGACATCCTTCTCCTTGCCATACATCTCCTTTACCTTGACGAGGATAGCATCTACATCGGTAGAAGCAGTCAGGTCGATGCGGTTCTTGGCGATGAAGTAGTTAGGGAAGCTGGCACGAAGTTCGCTCACCTTGCAGCCCTTGTGAGCCAGACTGCTCAGGAAGAGAGCGATACCTACGAGGGCATCACGACCATAGTGGCTCTCTGGATAGATAACTCCACCATTGCCTTCGCCACCAATCACAGCGTGAACATCCTTCATCTTGGTAGTTACATTCACCTCGCCTACGGCTGAAGCACAATATGAACCACCATGCTTCTCGGTTACATCACGGAGCGCACGGGTTGATGAAAGGTTGCTTACGGTATTACCTGGAGTCTTGCTCAATACATAATCAGCTACACTTACCAGGGTATATTCCTCGCCAAACATCTTGCCATCCTCGCAGATGAATGCCAGGCGGTCAACATCAGGGTCAACGACGATACCCATATCATAACCACCCTTCTTCAACTCGTCCATGATACCACCGAGGTTCTTCTCCAATGGCTCTGGATTGTGAGCGAAATCACCTGTTGGCTCCCCATTCAGGAATGTATATTCTACGCCAAGTGCATCGAGCAACTCAGGGAGAATGACACCACCCACAGAGTTGATGGCATCTACGCATACCTTGAAGTGAGCGTTCTTGATAGCCTCAACATCTACGAGTTTCAATGCAAGCACTGAGTCGATGTGACGCTTGTTGAAGGTATTATCCTCTGTATATTTACCAAGGTTGTCAACATCAGCATACTCGAAGTCTTCCTTCTCTGCGATGCTCAACACCTCATTACCGTTAGCTGCTGTAAGAAACTCACCCTTCTCGTTGAGAAGCTTGAGGGCGTTCCACTGGCGTGGGTTGTGAGAAGCAGTGATGATGATACCGCCAGCCGCACCACTCATGGTAACAGCCAACTCGGTGGTAGGAGTAGTAGCCAAGCCGATGTTCAACACATCGTAGCCCATACCCATCAAGGTGCCACAAACCACATTCTTCACCATCTCGCCAGAGATACGTGCATCACGACCTACTACGATGGTGTTGCTCTTAGAAGCACCGCTACGACGGATGAAGGTAGCGTATGCAGAAGTAAACTTGACAATGTCGAGCGGATTCAATGTATCGCCCGCTGGACCGCCGATTGTTCCACGGATACCAGAAATTGACTTAATCAGTGTCATAAATATATCTTTTAAAGTTAATAGTCACACTATATTATCTGCCTCGCTGCAAGGTCATGTCGTAGAGGCAGGCATAAACGCTTCCAGAAGCGGCTGTGGTACCGTATGAATGAGGAACCAGGATACGCACATGGGCTACATGCTCGCTATCTTTCTTAGGACGACCAATCTTCACCCAGCTGAACGGAATCAACCAGCCGCTTGGCACGGTACCACTGGTACCATAATAAGTGCTGCTGTTATATGTGGCAGCCATCAGACTGTTGGATGTATCGAAAGAGCCTGTGAAGGTTCCCGAGTTGTTGGTTACGCTCATCTTGTCGAGCATATAGGAATAAACCACGGTGTTGTTAGTCAACTGCAATGACTCATTGCAGATGGCAGCCTTAAGACCCAGGTTGTACTCATAGAAACGGACGAGCACATCGGTGGTTTCACCCTTCTGGATATAATCGCCGCAGCCCATGTCCACCACCTGCATGTAGATACCATTACTGTTGAAGAGCACATACTCGTTGTTGTTCTTGGAAGTATCAGTAAGAACCACGCTATTGTCCTTCTGCTTCTTTTCCCAACGACTCTTGAACTCTTCCTCAGAAATCACCTTCACATTCTCGTGGCGCAGGAAAGAGCTGATAGAGTCCAACTCGCGGTCACGCTGCTCCTTATAAGTCTCCGTATCATTACATGCGGCAAGCGAGAAAAGAGCCGCAAAAGCCATTATAGCAAATAAAAATTTCTTCATTATTATTATAAAAATCTGATTTATTCGGCAAAGGTACAAAAAAGAAAAGACAACACCGAGAGGAAGAGGACGATTTTATTATTATTTATCACTTATTATCATCCTGACACCCCTTTCAGCGTTGTTTTCTTATTTTTTAAGCTATTTCTAACGAAAAAACAAAAGCATTCCTACTTCAATAAATCAGCAAAAGCCAGAATGGCTTTCTGTGCTATCTTCTCTGCCTCCTCGATGCTGCAAAGCAACTTGCCACCCGAAGCATTGCGATGGCCACCGCCATTGAAGAACTGCTCTGCCATCTTGTTGCATGGGAAATCATCCACCGAACGGAGACTTACCAACACGCGGTTGTCAATATCCGTATCCTCACGAAGAGAGATGGAAAGCTTGTGGCCCTTGATGGTAAGCGGCACATTCACCAGACCCTCCAGGTCGCCCTTGATGAAATCATACTGCTTCAGTTCCTTGCGGGTTACCGTATAGTAACTGGCATGAAGCGACTCGATGACCTGCAGTTTCTCGTTCATCAGATGACCACGGAATCTTACTGCAGATACACGGGCATTGTTGAAGACATTGCGATAGATCTTATCCTTGTCGATGCCCTTGGTAAGGAGCTGGCAGATGATGTAGTAGATATCCGGATTAGAGGAATTATAGGTGAATCCACCCGTATCCGTCATCATACCGCAGTAAACGCAGGTAGCCCAGGTCTTATCCAACTCAGGGAAACCGCCCAACTGCCATATCACTCGGAACACCAACTCGCTGGCGCTGCTGGCATGCGGGTCTGAAATCTTCAAATCCACCTCCAGGTTAGGAGCCAGATGATGGTCTATCACCACTTTCCGGGCCTTGCATCCCATCAGCACAGGGTCCATCTCGTCGAGACGACCCACACTTCCGAAATCAAGACAGCACACGAGGTCGGCCTCATCAAAGGCCTTCTGCACCTGCTCAGGACGCTTGTCATAGCGCAGAATATCATCACATCCCGGCATCCAGGAAAGGGCATCCGGAATCATATCAGGCACACAGATGACAGGAGCCTTGCCCAGAGAACGCAAATAATAGGCCCATCCCAGGGACGAACCGATGGCATCACCATCCGGCGACTTATGTGCGCAAATGACAATATGCTGAGAAGCCGCTATCATCTCACGGAGAATAGCGGCTTCCTGATCTGTTATTTTATTTAAATTGATATCCATCTACTTGAATTAGAAGAGCTTGTTTGGATATACACCCTCGTCGATGAGGCTCTGGATCTTGTCAACCACGCTCTGACGGTCAGCAGCGTAAGTTACACCAAACCACTTGCTTGTTGTATCGAGCACCTTCACGGTAGATGTACCCTCGTTGATGAGCTTGTTAACCATCAATGGGATAAAGAACTCAGCCTTCTTGTTCTCCATGTTCTTAGGATCGCTCAAGAACTCCTTGAAGTAAGCCTCGCTGTGATCGAAGTAGTCTGGAGTGAAGCCCCATACGTTCATGGAAACAGGAGTGTTGTCGCCGATGGCAACCCACTTGCCTTCCTCGTCCTTGTAAGAAACCTCACCGTTGATACGCATAATCTCGGTGCGCTCTACACAAGTAGTCAGGTTCTCGTTCTCATCCTTAGAGCAGATACCACGAGCCACGGTACCATTCTCGCTCAGGGTGTTACCTACGCGGAAACCTACCATAGCATACTTGTTGGTGCTACCCTCTGGAAGCTCAGAGAGGAACTTGCCGATAACCATGAAGCAGTCACGGTTGTAGAAGTCATCACAGTTGATAACGCAGAATGGCTCCTTGATGATGTCCTTAGCCATCAACACTGCATGGTTTGTACCCCATGGCTTCTCACGACCTTCTGGTACGCTGAATCCCTCTGGCAGATCGTCCAATGCCTGGAAGCAAAGCTCTGCAGGGATATGACCCTCGTACTTAGAGAGGATTTTCTCACGGAACTGATCCTCGAAATCCTTGCGGATAACGAAAACAATCTTTCCAAAACCAGCCTGAATAGCATCGTAGATGCTGTAGTCCATGATTGTCTCACCATTTGGGCCCAGACCATCGAGCTGTTTCAAACCACCATAACGGCTACCCATTCCGGCAGCCAAAAGCAATAATGTAGGTTTCATATAATCTTTTTTTATTTAATAGTTGATAGTTTATATCTTAAACTCTGCAAAAGTAATAAAAAAAACGCACCTAGCGACAAGTTTTCCTACTTTTTTTTGATTTATACCAACATTTAAATGTTTTGTGGAGATTTACACGCTAAAATTGGAGGCTTTTGCCCTTTCAATCCATAAATTCTAGAATGGATAACCCACGGCAAGATGAAGGCTCTGGTTCTTCTTGAAGCTTGGGATATTGTAGAATCCGCTCTTGCCGGTATCATACGGCAGATGCAAACCGATACCCCAATCCACACGTACCACGAACATACCCATGTCGTAACGGATACCCAGACCCGTGCCCACAGCAAGCTGCTTATAGAACCTGTTGAACTTGAATGCCTCATACTCCGAGAAATCGGCATCCTTCATCCATACGTTTCCGGCATCCAGGAACAAGGCGCCATAAAGGTCGCCCCAGATTTTAGGACGATACTCCAGGTTTGCCTGCAACTTGATGTCGCCCGTGCGAAGGATGTTGGCATACTTGTTTCCTACGGCACTGTAGTTCTGCTCTCCCGGACCAACACCTCGCACATTGAAGGCACGGATGCTATTGGCACCGCCCACATAGAACATCTCGGTATAAGGAGCAGTATCGGAATTGCCATAACTCCAGATAACGCCGCCGTTCAAATGTCCCACCAACGTAGAGTTCTCGTTGATACGCCAGTATTTCACGAAATCTGTCTCCACCTTGAAGAACTGGGAATACTCGTTCTTAAAGAGCGTCTTGCCCTCCTTGTTCCATTTCCTGCCACTGGCCAGATATCCCAGCGACAGGATGTTACCCGCCTCACTCACCGTGGTAGACCATACGATAGGACTGCGGTATTTCTGCGCACTGCGATAGGTATAGGTGTAACTCATCTTAGGCACAAAGCGGTCGGCCATCGTGGTTGCGATATACGTATTGTTCGACAGGATACTGTCAAACTTTGCCGAAGAGGAGTTCATATACTCATACGAGAGAATCAGCGGACTGAACGAATGGCGATGCTGATAGGAAGTGGCCCAATCGTAGGTCAACTCGCCTCCAGCCACATGCCTGCGGAAATAGCCGGCACGATTCAATACGTTCATGGATGCCTTCACCGTGGTGGTTGGAGTACCGTAATATCTGCGTGGGATGTGTCCCCTGCGAAACCTGCGTTCGTTCTGCGCCATGGTGCGGAAGGCATTCCAAGGCGTCATGATGCTTGGGAAGGATACGGAGACATCTGAACCGAACTCATAGGAATTGATCTTGTTGGAACTGCCGCCCTGTCCGGTGATGGTCTGCCACTCGTGCGCTCCATGAAAGTTGATATCCAGTTTCTCTCCTCCACGGAAGGCATTGCGCTTGGTTAAACCCACCACGAGCTCCGGTCCTACTCTACCCGTGGTCTTGCCCTTGGCATTCGCCTCGATATAGAAATCGTATGGCTTGTCGAACACCAGGTCGATGTTGGCATCCAGGGTATCGCAATATTGCACATTTCCCAAACTATCCAAGGTCTGGGTAGATCGGGGCACAAACTGCAGGTTGGCATAACTGAAGAGTCCCATCGACTGCAATCCTGCCTTCGCCGTGGTCTCATCATCCACCATATAGAGCTTGCGTGGTCGCAGCTTCAGCTCGCGGAGCACCACGCCAGCACGAATCGGCATCTTCTTGCCTGCATACCGGAAGCTCAGATATCGACGCACGAAGGAATCGGTCATCTCCTCCATAAACTGTTTCCTGAAGTTGATGTTGATGTTGCCGATATACCACTGCCGCTTGGCTTCCGGTTCGATGCTGTCAACCATCGAGAGACGCACGTTCACCTTGCCCGGCACATTCACCGTATCGGCAAGATAGGAAGCATAACTGTTCTGATAGAAATAATAGCCATGATTGCGGAAAAGTCGGGTCAGTCGCTGGCGCTCCTGCTCCAGTTTCGAGACATTGAAAGGACTTCCTTTTCTGATAACCGCCTGCTCCATGGTAGAGTCGATGAGCTGCTTGCCATGATCAGGAAAATTGAGATAAGCCACGGAATCCAGGCGCCAGAGATGGCCCATATCAACCTTATAAGCCACCTTTGCCTCCTTCGGATTGCTCTGGGTCTGCACCTCATAATCCACCTTTCCATTGAAATAGCCGTATTTATCTAACTGGTGCTCAGCCACCTGCGCACGCAACTGCGGATTCACATTCTCCATCAGCTTAGGCTTGGATCCGAACACCTTGGTTATCCATCGGGAAAGTCCATTATCCGATGGCGAGAAAGCATTCCATATCCACAGACGCACCGGGAATGGGGTGCGGTAATAGCTGCTACCCATAAAGGCACCCGTAGGGGCAGACGCCAGGGCATACTCCATCTCCTCCTTCACAGAGTCGGCATAGCTGTTCTCCTCGTAGTTGGTATATTCGATAGGCTTCAATCCCGCAAAAAGCTGCTCGCCTTCCTTCAGGGCACTCGTAGAGGAGCACCCCGTAAAGAGGAGGGATGACAGCATCGTGGATGCTGCCATATATATAATAAGGTGAAGTCTATTCTCTTTTCTCATGATTACTTGTTTTTAATTGAATCTTTACTGACGGAATCCCTCTTCATTCTTGAATTCGGCATGAGGTCGGAATCCTGCCTGTCTGCCTTCAAACGGAAGATATCCGTGAACTTCGAGAGCTTTCTGCGCCAGGTGAAACCGGCACCATATTCGCCAATCTGTCCTTCCAGCCAATCGTAGGTGTTGGCGTTGTAGAAGGCACGGACATACATGCTGGCACCTTCGTTCAGACGATACTGCACCTCGACATTGTTGAAGAACGATTCGTTCTTGTTGTAATTCGCATTATCCAACTCGGCTCCCGTAGAAACCTGTCCGCCCACGGTAAAGCTCAGACGATTGTTGAAGAATCGCTTGGCAAACTTGAAGTTGTAGTCGGTATGCACGGAACCCGCCGCATTGGTCTGGTTATCTACCGTCATGCCCACATCGAGTCCGATGCTTCGCATGGCTGTACCTGCGATATTGTTGATTTCCGAATTGAGGAAGGAAGTCAGGGCACTGTTCATCGAGAACGAACTCGTTGAACCACTCGCCAGATACATGCCGGATGCCAACATCGTGATGGCTATCTTGCCCCGCTCCTCAACGCTCATCGAATTCAACTCATCCTGCACGGTCTGGTCGTTCGACGCGGAGATGATAAACTGGATGCCCGGCTTTTCCAGAGTCTGACTCAGTTTCACACCACAGATGAAATCCACCGAACGGCCGCTACCCTCGCCTTCGTTCACGGTGGTCTTGATGTTCTCCGTAGCCGTGATGCTCAAGGTAGGATTGAATGGATCGCCGGTAAACTGGATGTAACTTCCATCCTGGATATCAAAGGTCTTCAGCGGAATGATAGGCAGCGAGTATTTCATCTCGCCATCACTCAGAGTGTATCTACCCGTCAGACGGATGCCATCCACCGTATTATATCTCATCTGCAAGTCGCCACCACCCAACAAATCCACATAGTTGGTCTTCTCTGCATTCAGAGCACACAAGATATGGGCAGACTCATCGATGGAGATGCTCATCAGCATATCGAAACCCTCCAGGGTTGGCTTGGCTACCACCACCTGCTTACCGCTCTTGAAATCGGTGAACTTCACCAGCTCTTCCAATTGGGTATCGGTGGTCAACTCCGACTCACGCAGTACGTAGGTCATATCGGTCTTGCCCAATACATCAATCTTACCCATCATCTTCAGATTGTTCAAGGCTCCCTGCATACTGCCATAGAAGTTGACATACGCCTTTCCGAAAGCCTCCGAACGGGCATTCTCCTTGGCATCGATGAGCAGGAAGTTCTGGGCACGCATGCGCACATTGAGTTTCATGTTCTCCACATTCGTGAAATCCAGGTCGCCCTGAATATTCAGCGGACTCTCGTTGTTGGCATACATCATGAAGTTCTCGAAGAGCAGCTTACTGTCGATGATGCGCACTGGGTCATTGGCAAATCGCATGGAGATGCCGTATGGCACACTCACCAGATAAGCAGAATCCAGATATACCTCGCCATCCATATCCAGGTTGCTCAACGCTCCCTTCATGGTCAGCTTGCCTTCTCCATATCCCTTCAGACCCATCAGCTGGTCGGGAATAAAACCGTTGATAAAGTGCAGAGGCAATCGCTCCAAACCGACTTCGGCATCGAGCTCGCCTGCGCCTCCTGACTTGTAGGTACCCGTAACCGTGGCTACTTCCTCGCCATTATAGGTCAGGATACCATCCACATAGTGCGATCCGTCGCTCTTTGGCATATAGGTGAATTCGGAACCCACATCGCCCATCGGACATTTCTCGTATACCATGTTGTCTATCTTCAGGTTAGAAGATACCGACAACTCATCCTTGGTCTGTATCACGTGGAAGTCACCATCCATGATACCCGAAATATCCGGCATATAAGGAATCACACTCAGCACCTTGTCGAGATTAAACTGGCTCATGCTGACAGTGATATCCTGCAATGCATCTTCGTTCTCATCGTTGGAATAAACACGCATACCCATTCCGCCCGACCCTCTCAACACCAGGTTGGCAGATACACGGCCATCGTCAGCCAACATCAGATAGTTATCCTCATTGGCTGTAAATTTCTTGTATCCCAACACCGGATGTGGGTCAATAAGGGTAAGCTTCACACCGTTAGGCTGCAACATGGCAGCCAGACCCACATCCACCCCCAGGCGGTTGTTGGCATCATAGATACGTGCCTTCAGGTTGGAGCCCAAATCCTGCACCTCTCCATCCACCAGGGCACGGAACACATACTGCGGATTATTCCTGTTGTTCTGTATGTGAGCCGAGTAGCGGATGGTATCCGACTGAGTATGAACCGTGGCACGGATGGTATCTATCTGCATGCCGCTGGCCACCAGCGAATCGATGTTGAGATAACCCTCAAGTCCGGCTACAGGAGAAGAATTGAAATCCATCTCCGCCGACTTGAAGTTGTATCCCATATACTGGATGAAGCGCGAGATGAAATTATTCTTACCCGTAGTGAGATAGATATGACCAAGAGGGAAACTGTTTCGAATCTTCACCTGGTCAATATGATGGTTCTTGAATTGGGAAATCAGTTCTTTCTTCAATCCCATCACCTGGTCCAGAAGCTTCTCATAGCCACCATGTGCATCCATGTTCAGACGGAAATCGCCACATGCGGCAATGGCATGGGTGGTATCCCTGCTGGTCTTGATGTCCACATTCATACCGCCCGGACGATAGATACTGTCTGGCGTACGTATCGTGATATCATCCATCAAAGCCCAAACCTGATGACTGTCCTTCAAGTCAGAATTCATATCAATATGCCCGCAAAGCGATGCTGAAACCGGCTTCTTGGTAACCTGCAACTCATACATATCAGCATGGCGCACGTCGGCTACCAAAGTAGCCTGCAATTTCTTGGTACTAGCCAGGGCATCTACCGAAATCACGCCATCCAGCAGTTCGTTCTTGCTATCCAGCTTGGCGTGAATCTTACCATTAGCTATCTGTGCGTCTGCCAATACATGATGGAGATGATGTTTGCCATAATGCAACTGGCTCACCTTTGCCTTTGCCAACAATCGGGTTCTTGGCGATAGGAAGTCGGTGCCCATACCCCTGGCCTCCACATCTCCGGTAAAGGTATAGAGTTCCTGTTTTGGCAGGAAATGCTGCGCATGGATATTGCGCGCATGGATTCTAGCCTGATAAGCCAGGCGATTCATGTCGATACTTCCATCCTTGCGGGTCTTGACATCGACGGTAGCATCCACCTTCATGCTTCCCCTACCCTCGGTAAGCGCCAGCCTGGCTCCATACTTCGTACCGTCCATCTTCAGATTGCCCTGGATGCCGATGCCGTTTGGTATGCGGATTTCCTGCATCAAAGAAGGATCGAGCATGGCGGTAACCATACCAAGATGATAGGTTTTTGCCTTCAGGTTGATGTTCGCCTTGATGCGATCCATGTCGTTTATATTGGCGATGGTTCCATCGGTAGTCAACCGGAATACAGTAGGCAAATCTATCTTCACTCCCGAGAAAGCGGCACGCTGCAGGTTGCCCTTGAAGGTGCCTTCCAGTTTCATCGGATAGTAAGGCCAACGGTTCTTCATTGGCTTCGGCAACGCATCGCCCACGAAGAGGAAGAGGTCTGAACGTCCCAGGGAGCCCTTCAACTGGGCCATCAGTTTTCCAGGTGCTTTCTCGTCGAAGGCATTCAAATCCATATCTACAGAAGCCTGCAGGTTGGAAACCGGCGTACGAAGCGCCATATCAAGCAGCTGCATCTTCAAAGAATCCATCACAAAGCGGCCAGCAAGCTGGTCTATCTTCAAGCCACACTTCTCTTTCAGTTTGGCTTCCTTTATCTTGATGTCAAGCTTGGAATCACAGAAATAGAAGGAATCTGCCTTCAATGCCATATCCGAGAAGGCAAGATGGTTGAAGTCCATTCCCGAAACAGGACGCACGTAATTCTGATCGTAGTTCACCCTGCCGTTCTTCCAATCCAGATGTCTTATCTGGTAGAGACCTTTATACAGGTCGAGATAGGTGGTGCGAGCCAGCGCATCACCCATGTAAGCATTCACCTGGAGGGTATCTCCAGGCATGTGTAAGGTAAAGTCGGTGTTCTTTAGTTTCAGCTGCTGTATGTTGATCTTCCAGTAATTGCTGCTTGGCGTGGTATCTGGCGGAACGGTATCGCTCTGTTCCACCGAAAGTCTGGCATCAGCTATAAGCGCATGGTTCACGTTCACACGCTCCTTGCCCAGATCTATGCCATGTGCCTTCAACTGGAGTTTGCCCACATCGCCCTTGATCCGGGCCTCGTGGATGAAATTGGTGGTATTCACCTTCATCTTCGTGAAGTTCAGTTCATCAACCATCACCTGATTACTGAAGAGGGGAAGCAATTGCACATCTACCACCATCTTCTGGATGTCGGCTACGGTATCTTTTCTGTTTCTTAAAGTTAAGTTAGGGCTGTTTCTGAGCGAATCGACTGGTTGCAAAACCTTTACACCTTCCACTCCCAGCTTAAGAGGGAAGACAAGCTTTACTTCCTTTACAGAAATATCCATGCCCGTCGATTCAGAAGCATAAGAAGCTACTTGCTTCACCGCCCAATTCTGTACAGGAGGCAAGTAAAGCAACACAGCCAACAATATGATAAGCAGGAATGGAATCAGAAGTGCCACACCCACCCACTTCGCATACTTCTTCATAAGCATGTTATTTTACTAAAAATATTCAGAACGAATCAACAAGTTAGTATTTGGAGTATGATGAATTCCTAGGGATTCCATCATCTCTGTGAGAATCATGAGAAACTAACTCCCCCCGACATTCATCAAGGGGCGATAGCTCTCCATAAGTTGTCATCTGGCAGAGGAGCCTCCACCACGATGGTTTCCTTCGATACGGGATGCACAAACTCTACCCTGTGCGAAAGAAGCGAGATACTGCCGTCAGCATTGCTGCGAGGGGAACCGTATTTCAGGTCGCCCTTGATAGGGCATCCCATCTTAGCCAACTGACATCTGATCTGATGATGTCTTCCCGTCATCAGGTTCACTTCCAGAAGTGTATAATGATCGGTATGACCTATCACCTTATACTTCAATATCGCCTTCTTCGAGTTCTTCACCTCATGGTCGTAAGCGTAGCTCTTGTTCTGCTTCTCGTTTCTTACAATCCAATGGGTCAATGTCGCCTCGGTCTCCTTCGGCATGTTCTTCACAATCGCCCAATAGGTCTTGTGAACCTCACCATCCCTGAACATGGTGTTCAGTCGGCTCAGTGCCTTCGAAGTCTTGGCAAACACCACGAGTCCCGAAACCGGACGGTCAAGTCGATGCACCACACCCAGGAATACATTACCCGGTTTCTGGTATTTCTCCTTGATATACTGTTTTACCGTCTCTGAGAGAGGCTCATCGCCGGTCTTGTCGCCCTGCACGATTTCACCACTTCTCTTAGAGACGATAATTATATGGTTGTCTTCGTAAACTACCTGCATGTTGTTGTTAAAACAGATGCCAATAGATTACATATTCATACCACCGTCGATCTGAATAACCTGACCACTTACGTAGCTAGACATATCAGAAGCGAGGAAGAGACAAACGTTAGCGATATCCTCTGTCTGACCACCACGGCGCAAAGGAATCTTCTTCATCCAGTCCTTACGGATTTCCTCTGGCAACTGAGCTGTCATGGCTGTCTCGATGAAGCCAGGAGCTACAGCGTTGGCACGAACACCCTTAGGACCCAACTCCTGAGCGATAGACTTAGCCAAAGCAATCATACCAGCCTTAGAAGCTGCATAGTTGCACTGACCTGCGTTACCATGAACACCTACCACAGAAGCCATGTTGATGATAGAACCGCTGCGCTGACGGAGCATGATAGGAGAACAAGCGTGGATAAAGTTGAAAGCAGACTTCAAGTTTACGTTCAATACAGCATCCCACTGAGCCTCAGACATACGGAGCATCAAGCCATCCTTGGTGATACCAGCGTTGTTAACGAGAATATCGATAGAACCGAAATCAGCATGAATCTGCTTCACTGTCTTCTCAGTCTCCTCGAAGTCAGCAGCGTTACCAGCGTATGCACGGCATGTAACGCCGAGAGCCTCAATCTCCTTGCGGGTAGCCTCCAAGCCTGCAGCCATATCATCATTGAGTACGAGGTCTGTGAATGCGATGTTAGCACCCTCAGAAGCAAATTTCATTGCGACAGCCTTACCGATGCCGCGAGCAGCACCTGTTACAAGGGCTGTCTTACCTGTTAATAATCCCATTTCTTTTTGTATTTATTAAATTAATGATCTATTTGAATGATCAATGAATGATCAAATTGATTTTCTCATGAACGATTGCACAATCGGGAAACATCTATCAACCTTGAACGATTGAGATTACAGTTTCAATCCCGATTTACCCAAGGCGCCATAAACCACCTTGGCAACCAATGGCTTGCTTGCCTCCACATTCATGCCATGTCCCAAACGGCCATAGATGAAAGGTACTTCCAAGCCCTTGATACAATAATGAGTAATGTCGGCAACCAGATCTACATTGTCGATATCAAACTCACCTGCATCCTTTCCCTCACGATAGATACGACGGAGGATTTCGATTTCATCCTCATCAAAGTTCTTTCTCACCTTCTCCACCATCCAGATGTTGCGGAAGAATTCAGCACGCAAATTACCATTACGTACCACCGTCTCCTTAATCATACTGAGATGAGTATAGATAAGTTCGATAATCTTATCCTGTGGACGCATCTTGCAGTTGGCCACCTCATCCAATCTATCGGAAAGGCGTTCCAACTCTGACTCTATTACAGCGTAATAGACGTCTTCCTTTCTACTGAAATAAGTATAGAGCGTACGTCGTCCCTTCCCCGAAGCTACAGCAATATCATTCATTGTTGTATTTGCTATACCATTCTTGGCAAAGAGTTGTCGTGCGACATCTACAAGTTTTTGTCTTGTTTTGGATACTGACATAACGAAGCCTTTCCTTTAATTAAACGATTGCACATTAAAATATTATTGTGCAAAAGTAGTGGTTTTATTCGATATACGCAAATATTTAGTGTTAAAAAATGGAATATGGTGAAAATCAAATGAATATCTGATGAAAATTGGGGCAAAATGGGAGAAAATTGAAGGAAATATAAACTCAAAGTGTATAAATACCAAAAAGGAAGTGACTAAATCACTTCCTCTAGATAGTTGCGGCGGCAGGACTCGAACATGCGACCTCCAGGTTATGAGCCTGGCGAGCTACCAACTGCTCCACACCGCGATATAATCAACTCATTTCTGAATTGCGAATGCAAAGGTACTACTTTTTTCGATAACTACCAAATATTTCTAGCAAAAAGTTACAATTTTAACTATGTTTTAACATTTAAAGTAAAAAAAGACCCTAAAACGGGAGTAAAATAGAGAATTTACTGATAAAAGAGAAAAAAAATAGAGCAAAACCAATAAGAGTAAAACAGGGCAAAAGAAAGGACAAAAACAAAGGCCGGAACTCAAAGCGCGGAAAACGTTGGGCTGAAAACAAAAATCCGACCCATCCTTTTCAGGATAGATCGGACATATCAAAAATCAATTAATTTTTCAAAAGATTCATGACTTTCTCGAAATAGCGCTGTGTTCTCTTCACACTATAGTGATTTCCACCATTCCAGGCACGAATCGCCTTCTCAATGCTATTAAGAGGATTGTGGACAGATTGAATCAGGAGAAACATCTCCTTAGACTTTGCGATGCTGAATCTATCAGCCAAAGAGAAACGCTTCTTGCTCTTGCGTCTCTTCAGGATGTCATTACACTCTGCCACCAAGATAGGGGTAATCTGCATAACACCAACAGAACTTCCACTTTTTGCTTTGGGGTTACCCTCACTCTCTACCTGGATAATCGCTTCCATCACTGGAGTCCAATCGAAATCATCAGTAGAGGATACATTTACATTCGTATCAGCCGACGCTGTACTTACCTTCATCATCAGCATCAAGATGCTGACTAATACCATTGTTATTCTCTTCATATTTTTTGTTTTATGGAACCTGAAAAGCTGAACTACAACATCAGTGATTTCGCGGTGGCAACTTGTGAGAAAAAGATAGGCTGCTCACCTCAGTTCCGTTAGATACCTTAACGGATATCAATCTATGCGAAAACGCATAACCATGCTATCCTTATTCTTATCGTTTGCAAAGATACAAAAAAAAAACGAGATATGCAAGTAATACGTTGACTATCAGCGCTTTTTTAATGTTTTAAACACTTTATAACATAAATTCTTGACATATATCAAGCCAAAAAGCAGTAGAAAATCTGCGTCATCCAGGACCGAACAGGCCTAAAATCTGCGTCATCCAGACCGAACAGGTCTAAAATCTGTGCCCATCTGTGAAATCTGTGGGACCAAAAACAAGCAGCGTGAGAAAAAGGAATCTGTGGGAAAACAAAAAAGCCTCAGAAATCTTTCGAAATCTGAGGCTTTGATAAAAGAAGGCGGCTACCTACTCTCCCGCATTGCATTGCAGTACCATCGGCGCAAGTGAGCTTAACTTCTCTGTTCGGAATGGGAAGAGGTGGGACCTCACCGCAATAACCACCTGAAATGGGTTATGACGTATTTGCACACAAGCAAAACAAGATAATGAACTGTATATACAGTTGAAACTATGAACTTTCTAAAGAAAGTGTTCGGGCAATTAGTAATGCT
>ERZ1026890.550-NODE-550-length-20857-cov-7.451687_pt1 | contig 20857 bp, 15 predicted proteins | sample MGYA00380175_ERZ1026890 | MGnify/ENA primary metagenome ERZ1026890 (study PRJEB33269, sample SAMEA4719811) | human gut metagenome | biome: human-associated habitat; feature: organic feature; material: feces | place: Cameroon | collected 2013-10 ...
TCTTTTTGTTGGTCTGCCAGATCTCGGCCAGCTTGTCCAGCCGCTTGTCCGGCACTGCCACGATGCCGGAGTTCGGTTCGATGGTACAGAAGGGATAGTTTGCAGCCTCCGCGTTCTTGGTGGAGGTAATGGCGTTGAACAGAGTGGACTTGCCCACGTTGGGCAGGCCGACGATACCTAACTTCATATAAAATACGCTCCTTACACGTTTTTTGGCATAACGATACATCTACCATTATACGCGATGAACCCCGCCAGCGCAAGGGGGCAGGGCACGGAAATCAATTTTTGCGGCTTGAACCGGGACAAGAGCCTTTTCCCCGTGGGCAATCCGGCGCGCAGCGCCTGAAAAAGGCTCCCCAGCCACTTTCTTCCGGACTTTACAAAAAAAGGAAATAAAACAAAGAGAGCATCAAAATGTAAACGTTTTCGGCCACATTACTAAGAAATACAACATAGAATATAAACAAAATCCCGGTAAAACCGGTTGACACCCGGGGGGGGGGTATGCTATAATATTGTCGACAAAAATAATGTGTCAATCTTTAAAAATATTGGGCAATTTTTTGGCAAACTTGTCGAAAGGCAAGGACGCAAAGCCATAGGGGCTAAGGTTCGGGGCATTTCCCGGATGATGCCAGCCGGTTGCTTCCGGTTTTTTTGCGGAAATACTCTGCATACCGGAATCGTCCAAAACCGCAGGTGTGTTCTTTTTAAGGGCACGCCGGATTTTGCTCGTATCATCAAAGCTGCCCACAAGGTCGGGCGGCTTTTTTTATTGTTCCAACGGAAAGGGAGCGTGGAGCCCATGGAGAACAAAAACACAAGCAGAGTGGTCATCGGGGTGCTGGTGGTACTGGTGCTGTTGCTGGGCGGCTACATCGCAGTGTCCGGCGCGGCACGGGGCGGCAAGTCCGCTGCCACGGCCAACGGCGCGTCCGAAGCAGCCGCGCTGCCCATGGAGACCTATCAGGCGCAGTACGTCAAGCCGGAGACCCCCATCGACCGCAGCAAAAACGTCACCCTGCCGGGCTGGGGCGGCTTTACCATCCCCGCAAAGACCAAAAAGATCACGCAGGGGTTCGAGTTCCATAACCCCGCCGAGAACCTTTGGTACGAGGACTGGGTAAGCCTTGACGGCACCCAGCTGGAAAAGCTGGTGGTGGACAGCGGCCAGACCGCAGAGCTGAGCCATTACCTGCGCTTGGCGGGCATTCAGGCCGAGGTAACAAAGGTGCTGGACGCCGACCCCGCTTATTTTGACATCCAAAAGACCGACGACGGGGTGTACACCATCGAGGCCATCAAGGGCTATAAGGGCGAAAAGACCCTGACCGTGCAGGCCGATGACGGCAAGCAGTACACCCTTACCCTGACCGGCAAGGAGGAGTGCTACTACATGACCTTTGGGCTGTACTTAGAGGACGGCGACGAGCTGCTGTTCCAGTCCGGCCTTGTAGCGCCCGGGTTGTATGTGCAAAAGATGGAGATGACCCGCGCCCTTGCCCCCGGCGAGTACCCGGCCTATGTGGTGTGCCAGCCCTATCTTTCGGACCGCACCACCAAGACCAACAGCGGCATCGTGAAGCTGACACTGACCGTAGGCTGAGCCCCCTTGCGGTGGGCAAGACAGGCAGTGTTGACAATAAAAAAGAACTGAATTGGGGATCAACAAACCATATGGTGTGAAAGGAGTAGGCAAATCCAAAGCTGGCCGTCAGCTGCGGGCCCCATTGCCGAATATTGATTATGAAGTTAACGAAAAAGGCCGCCGCCCTGCTCCTTGCAGCTTCTCTGGCGGTGTCCGTCTGCGCGACCCCGGTGTTTGCGGATGACTCTGCGACTACGCCTTCGTTGCCCGGCACGGAGGCTACTGGCGCTGATGGCTTGACCACCAAGGTTGTTTACGATGTTACGGGAGGATACACTTGGTCTGTTCCGGCTACCATTGACTTTGGTAAGGATGCTGGCGGTGGGGCTCAGAAACGCACTGTCAATGCGACTGAAACTGCAGAGAAAGAAAGCATAAAGGCAACTGATACTGCCGGTACTGCACCCAAGGTTTTTGTTACCAAGAACGTTATTGCCCCGGGTAAAACCCTGAAGATCAACCTGAAAGCTCAGGATGGAAACGCGTTCGAGGTCAAGACCAGCAAAGACGGTAAGGAAGCAACGCTTAGCTACAAAGTTAAGACCACTGCTGAGACAATCGATGGCACTCTGACGACACCTTATACCGCAAAGATCGTGGATGCAGTAAACGGCACTGATATTCTGGCTTTGAAGGCTGGTAAGAATACCGGCGACGTTGCGCTGGAGTTTGTGCTGACGACCGCACCTTCAAAGGCTGAAATTGCCGGCCACTACGAGGGAAATGTCGTCTTTGTCGCTGACGCTACCACCTAACCCCCGCACCTAAACCTGAATCATACCTGAGCCCAAAGGGGAGACGGGAGATGTTCCCTCTCCCTTTTTTGATTTTTGCGGCAAAAAGCAGCCACCCCACACAAGGAGGATACACCATGAAACATTGTGCAAAAAAACTGCTGGGCCTTGCGTTTGCGCTGGCTCTGTGCCTTGCAGTGGGTGGAACTGCGCTTGCCGCAGAAGCGCCGGAATTTGCCGATGTGCTCGCCGCCCTGCCGGAGCAGGAAATGCTTGCCGACGAGCCGAATGTTACCATAGCAGAGGACACCACCACCATCGGTGATATTGCAACCAATGGCTATCAGGTGACTATCCCCACCACCGTGACGGTGGATAGCACGCAGCATACGGGCGCGCTGAAGGTTACGGCACAGCTGAAGCAGTACCGCACCTTGAATATTACCATGAAACCCCAAGACGGCAACTGGACGCTGAAATATCAGGACGCAGATGCGGGGACAACTACACCGGAGGTTAAATATCAGCTGCCGCAGGAAGCGGATATGAGACTGCTGGATAGTGGCAACGGCTATTGGGTTTATAACCCGGGCGAAGAAACAGACAAAAAAATGCTCAGCTTTACTACAACAACAATGACCCCGAGCGCTTCGCCCGAGAAGGACATGACGCGGGTTGAGAATTCTTCCTATGAACTTCCCATAACAGTTCCGCACCCTGAACAGGCTACCATGAGCGGCACTTACTCCGATACGGTAAGCTTTGAGTTTAAGCTTGAAAAGATGTGTGTTACCTATACCATCAATGTGTATGGGCAGAAGCTGGTAACCAAAACGGACGGATGGAACAACAACGGAAACGAGAAGTACCGCGCGGTGGACGCGGTGGATGTTGTCGATGCGTCCGGCAATGTGGAAGCCGGGGTTACACCGGACGAAACCGTGACCCTTGAATATAAGAGTTCCGACGCGGTTACCAAAACATGGACGCGCACCCGACCTACGAATGATAACGGAGAAGATGAACGCTGCTGGGAAGATCTAGCCCCGGTAGAAATGACACCGAGAACGGATTTCGAACAAAACAAGATAACCGAGAAAACCATCAACCTGAACCTGAAACGCAAGTGGTACTGGCTGGATGTGAACGGCATCGTTAATTATACGGGCGGTGGCAACGAATCCACGGACGGCAACGGGGATGTGGGCTGCTATCTGGACATCCGCGCATCCGAGGATGGAAAAACTACTTGGTCACCGTGGTATTGGTATAAAGCCGGTGACGACTACTGGGGCACGTTCCCGTATGGAACGCACTTTGAGATTGGCTTCCATAAGCTCAAGGATGGCTACCTCTACGAGACAGACACCTCTGGAAACGTGAAGGTCATTGCAAACGGCAATGTGGAATATACCACAAAGGAAGAGGATAACTCTTCTCCGTACCAAGAAAAAATCTACAAGGTGTATGAAGGCCGGCTGACAGGTAAACCGCAGGAGGCGGATACAAGACCTACGGGTGGCGACGGCAACTTCCATGCCCCGGGCAACTACCAGCGCTACTGCTTTAACCCCTGCTTCCGGAACGACACGATTATTTACCATGAAAACAATGGCACTGAGGACAGTGTGACCAAAGAGTACAAGGAGACCGATGTGCTCCCGGAGTACGATGCCTTGTTTAACGGTAGTACGCACGCCGATATGAAGTTTGCGGGATGGAGCACAAAGCAAAAACCCACCAGCAAAACCGAACTCTACCAGCCCGGAACGCCGGTAACGCAGGTCAATTGGGGAACTACGGCTACCCCCAAACATTTTTACGCTATTTGGGGCTATGATATCACCGTGCAGTTTGAGGACGAAAAGGGCTACTCCACGAACGATGGTACGGGCCCCGTTGCCACGCGTGGCGGTACGATGGTAGGCTACTCTTTTACCCTCGAAAAACAAGTGGTAGCAGATGGCGCAGACTGGACGCTGGATTTGACCGACCCTAAGGTAACGAAAGCAATTGATAAGGCAACCACAGAAGCAAAACGTGCCGCAGGGGATAACCGTGCCACAACCACCAGCGATGATGTCTGGAAAACAGACATTGAGTACAAGCTCAGCGCAGAGGAGGTGAAAAATGGTAAACCGCTGGTCATCAAGCGCAGGCGCTATTTGCTGTCGGTCATCAGCGCTTTGACGGATACGGGCAGTGTTCTGAAGGTTGGTAAAAACCCCGAGATAGATGAATACGGGACGTTCAAAATCATAGTAAACGGTGGCAGCATCCCGCACTTAAGCAATAATGATACGTCTTTTTACCAGCAAGGCTTGAATTATGGTGCAAGCTATACGGTTAGCGACCCAAAACCGTTGAATGACACTTTTGTATATTCTGATTATGTTATTTTGCAGTCTCTTGCAGCCGGGAATAAACTGGGATCGGAAGTGACGCAGGATAACATAGAAAAAACTACAAGCTATAGTAGCCATGTAACGGGAAAAAAGAACAATGTTCACTATTACAAGCCGGGCGATTTAGACCCAGAGCCTGTTTACACAGGCGACCCTGTCCGGGTGGCGTTTTGGGAGAAAACCACCACCGCCACCCCCGGCCCGAACCGAGCCCCGGCGAAGAAAGCCCTGACCCTGCGCTACCACGCAAACTTTGATCCGATGGAGGAGGTTGCTCTTGACCTTGACCCCAACCCCCTGCTGGAGGATATGGACGATACCTTTGGCTTTGACCCCGATCCCCTGCCGGAGGACGTAGACGATGCCCTTGAGGAAGCGGTAAAGACCGTGCGCTACCAGCCCGGCGAGGATGTTGTCCTGCGCAACTGTATGTTTAAGCGCGGCGGCTACGTTTTTGTGGGCTGGAACACAGAACCGGACGGCACAGGCAAAAAGTACGAGGTGAACGGCGTGCCCATAACCGACTGGGCAGCGGGCGATACAGTAGACCTTTACGCCCAGTGGAAAAAGCCCGAACACCTGAAGCCTGTGGTAGACAACGAACCCTTTGTCCCGACTGACCCCGATACCCCGCCGGAGTGGGTAGACGATGGTTTTGACGCTGACTTTGGCGCAGACCCTGACCCCTTGCCGGAGGGCATGGATGATGCCTTTGGCGTAGACCCCGCCGCCCAGCCGGAGGCGCTGGACGATGCCTTTGGCATAGACCCCGACCCCCTGCCGGAGGAACTGGACGACGCCTTTGGCGTGTAGCCCCCGACCCGGCAGAAGAACCGTAACAAAAGCCCCTTGGCGCGGCAGCGCCAAGGGGCTTTTTGCCGCCGTGCAGGCAGAAATGTGAAAAAAACTACACTTCCTTCTTTATTTTGTCATAACTGTCCCGTATAATAGAAAGGAAAGAGCCTGTCAAAACGCCCGGAAGGGCTGAAGATATAGAAAAAACCTGCATAAAAGGGGAGGAAACACTTATGGCAAACGAAAAGATCCTTGTGGTGGACGATGACGCCAACATCTGCGAGCTGCTGCGGCTGTACCTGACCAAGGAGGGCTATCAGGTCACGGTGGCAAACGATGGCGAAGAAGGACTGGAAAAGTTCAACGCGGTCAAGCCGGACATGGTGCTGCTGGACGTGATGATGCCCCGCATGGACGGTCTTGAGGTCTGCCGCCGCATCCGCAAGGCGGGCAACACCCCGGTAATGATGCTTACCGCCAAGGGCGAGACCTTTGACAAGGTGCTGGGTCTGGAGCTGGGCGCAGACGATTACATGGTCAAGCCCTTTGACGCAAAAGAGGTGGTGGCACGCATCAAGGCGGTGCTGCGCCGCTGCCAGACTACCTCCGCTGCCGCCGAGAGTACCGAGGGCGTCATCGAGTTCGACAACCTCCGTCTGGATATGAACAGCTACGAGCTGCGGGTCAAGGGCAAGGTGGTGGAAGCTCCTCCCAAGGAACTGGAACTGCTGAACTGTCTGGCCTCCCACCCCAACCGCGTGTACACCCGCGACCAGCTGCTGGACGAGGTGTGGGGCTTTGAGTATTACGGCGACAGCCGCACCATTGATGTCCACGTCAAGCGTCTGCGCGAAAAGCTGGCCGGGGCTTCCGATAAGTGGGAACTGAAAACCGTCTGGGGCGTGGGCTATAAGTTCGAGGTGCGTCAGTAATGCGTAAAAGTATCTCCACAGCCTTTTTCTCCATGGTGTCCACCCTGATGGTGCTGGGCATCGTGCTGATGGGCTGCTCGGAGTGGGTGCTGTTCAAGAATTATTTTGCGAAGGATCGCTACGAAACACTGGATCAGGTGGTAAATGTCGCCAAGCGCACCGCAGAGTATCTGGTAAACAGCGAGACCATGCCGCAGGGCGCAGAGCTGGACGCTTTGAACACCAAGTTGGAGATCATCGGCGAGAGCGCCGAGGCGTATCTGTTTTTCACCGACCGACAGGGCAATGTGCTTATTGCCTCCGACCCGGACAAGCTTACCACCACCACCGTGCCGCTGGATATCTGCCAGCGCGCCAACGCAGTGGCTGACCCGGACGCCCGGCACTACCACGCTTTCGGCGATTTGGGCGGTGCCCTGACCGAAAAAAGCTATATCGCGGCGGTGGAGACCATCGACGACCAGAGCCTGTTCAGCGGCTGGCTGTTTTTGTGCTCCTCCGGTGCGCAGCTCACCGACTTTAAACAGCAGTTCTGGTCGAACTTCCTCATGTCCGCCTGCGTAATGCTGCTGTGCGCCAGTGTGCTGACCCGCCTGCTGATGCGTCAGCTTACCGACCCGCTGCAGAAGGTCACCGATGCCGCCCAGCGCTTTGGCGGCGGCGACCTCTCCGTCCGCGTGGAGGGCGTGGAGGGCGATGGCGAGGTGGCAGACCTTGCCCGCACCTTCAACCAGATGGCGGAGAACATCCAGTCCAACGATAACTCCCGGGGACAGTTCATGGGCAACATCGCCCATGAGCTGCGCACCCCCATGACCACCATCAAGGGCTTTGTGGACGGCATTCTGGACGGCACCATCCCGCCCGAGATGCAGAACCACTACCTGCAGCTGGTCAGCGAGGAGACCGGCCGTCTGGCACGGCTCATCCAGAATATGCTGGATCTCTCCAAGCTGGAAAGCGGCGAGTATCAGGTGAACGCCCGGATGTTCAATATCTGGGAGACCCTGACCGGCGTGGCACTGGCAGCAGAGCAGCGCATCAACGATGGCATGATCGAGCTGGAAGGCCTGACCATGGATGAAAAGGTGCTGGTCTACGCAGACCCTGACCTGATCCATCAGGTGGCGTATAACCTGCTGGACAACGCCATCAAGTTCACCCCGGCGGGCGGCACCATCCGCTTCAGCGTGGAAAAGCTGGGCCCCGAGGCTGAGATCTCCATCTGGAACTCCGGGCAGGGCATCAGCCCGGAGGCGCTGCCCTATGTGTTCGAGCGGTTCTATAAAGAGGATCGTTCCCGCGGTCTGCACGCCCGCGGCTCCGGCCTTGGACTGAACATCTGCAAGGTGCTGGTCAATCTGGCCGGCGGGCAGATCCGCGTGGAGAGCCAGCAGGGCGAGTGGTGCCGCTTTGTGTTCACCCTGCCCACCTGTTCCCCCAATCCCGGCGGCATGAAGCGCCTGCCGGATGCCGCCGGGCAGCCCGGCGCAGTGGAGGACCCCGCCAGCATGAAGCCGGTAGAATAAGACCCCGCAGCCAGACTGCCCCGCCCGGGCGGTCTGGCTGCTTTGGCGTTGTTGGAATAAAAATCCTGCTTACCGCTGTGACCCCCTCTTGTGAAAATGCGTTTGGAGCACTCCGCAGAGTGCGACAAACGCGGAATTAAAAATCTATTTTTCGCTGAATATGGCCAGAGCAACGCGGAGGCCATTCCAAATCGTCCTGCTTCAAAGAAAGCTGCTGCAAAATGGCAAGCCTTCGGCGGCAGCTGCGCGGCACATGGAGATGCTGCCGCGCAATGGACTTTTTGCGCTATTTACGACTTTTCGGTGAAAAAAACTGCTGCGGGTTTGATTTTTTGGCCGTTTTCATGTAAACTAAAAGGTAACCATGCCCGCGTATTTTTTGCCCGGCAGAACCCTGCAAAACGCGCAACGCATGGGATAAAAAATGCTAAAAATAACGGAGCGTAATGAAATATTATGGCCATCGTAAGTCCTTCGATTCTTTCTGCTGATTTTGGCAAGCTGGGTGCAGACTGCCGCATGGTGCTGGATGCCGGCGCACAGATGCTGCACTACGACGTGATGGACGGGCATTTTGTGCCCAACATCAGCTTTGGCGTGCCGGTGCTCAAAAGCCTGCACAAGGCGCTGCCGGATGCCTTTTATGACGTGCATCTGATGATCAGCCACCCGCTGCAATACGCCGAGCCCTTTATCAAGGCCGGTGCGACCCTGTATAATTTCCATCTGGAGTGCGAAGATGATATTCAGGCCACCATTGACGCCGTCCGTGCGCTGGGCTGCAAGGTGGGTCTGACCATTAAGCCCGGCACTCCGGCCGAGGCGTTGGCACCGTGGCTGGAGCAGCTGGATCTGGTGCTGGTGATGAGCGTGGAGCCCGGCTTCGGCGGGCAGAAGTTCATGCCCTCGGCGCTGGACAAGCTCCGCTGGCTCAAGGCAGAGCGGGAAGCACGCGGCCTTTCCTACCTGCTGGAGGTGGACGGCGGCGTGGATGCCGCCACCGCACCCCTGTGCGTAGAAGCCGGTGCCGACGTGCTGGTGGCAGGCAGTGCCGTGTTCGGCGCCGCCGACCCTGCTGCGGCTGTGGGCGCACTGGCCAGCCTGTAAGGAGGGCTGTATATGGATGAAGCTTTGATCCAGGAACAGGAACGGCAGCTGCAAAAGACCGGCCGGTACTATAAGCACGTTTTCTGGCTGTGTGTGCCGCTGCTGTGCATGGCCTGCTATTTCTATGGGGCGCGTCCGCTGCTGCTGTGCGGCATCGCCCTGCTTACCGGCAACCTGTGCGACCGTCTGGTGGCGCTGCTGCGCCATCGGGTGTACACCAATAAAGATCTCTCCAACGAGAGCTTCAGCCTGATCATCGCCCTGCTCATGCCTGCCACCGTGGACATCTATGTGCTGGTGGTGGCAGTGCTGGCGGGCGTATTGATCGGCAAGGAGGTCTTTGGCGGCTACGGCAGCTATCCCTTCAACCCCGCTGCCGTGGGCTACGCCGTGGCGGCGGTATCGTGGCCGGAGCAGGTGGTGCGCTACCCGCAGCCCTATACGCCGCTGCCCCTGTGGAACGCCTCCGCCGTGCCGGTAAGCAGCACCATCGAGGATACCCTGCGCAGCGGCGGTATCCTGAACCTGAACGCCCTCGCCGTTGTGCTGGGCGAGTTTGCTGCCCCCATGGGCACCGGCGCGGCGCTGGTCATTCTGGCCTGCGGCCTTGTGCTGTGGATCCAGAAGGACGTGCACATCGGCGCATCGGCAAGTTTTCTCATCACCTGCGGGCTCATCGCCTTCTTCTTCCCGCGTCAGGTGGGTCTGGCGGACAGCACCCTCTTCAGCAGCCTGCTGCCCCGCCTGCAGGGCATCCGGGACGAGCTGCACACCGGTGCGGTGCTGTTCTGTGCGGTGTTCCTGCTCAACGAACCCTACACCTGCGCCCATCACCGGCTCGGACGCATCCTGTACGGCGCCCTGGTGGGTGCTGCCACCATGGGCTTCCGCTATTTCGGCGTGTACGAGACCGGCGTCTGCTTTGCACTGCTGGCCGTCAACAGCGTGTCCGCGCTCATTGACCGCACCGAGGAGCGGCTGTACCGTCTGCTGCACCGTCTGCCGTCCGAACGAAAGGAGGCTGCGGAATGAAAAAGCGTACTGCGGAACTGATTTTAAAGGACCCCGAAAAGTTTGCCCATCACGACCGCGTGTTCCTGAATAACCCGGTGGTCATGCAGGGCATGGGTCTGGCACCGCTGGTGGTCGTGGCTACCACCGGCCAGAACGGCCTGATGCTGGCGGCGGCGGTGACGCTGCTGCTGGTGCCCTCCCGCGTGCTGGCCTGCCTGCTCAGCCGCCTTGTACCCCTGCGGGACGAGGAGCCTACCCCGGAGCAGCTGCAAAAAAAGCTGCTGCCCCGTGCACTTTTGTACGCAGCCAGCGCCGCTGTGGTGTACCTGGCGGCATATCCCATTTTGAACTTCGTGTTTGGCACCGGGCTTTTGAACCTTGGCATCTACCTGCCCATGCTGGTGGTGGAGCCGCTTCTGACCTACCGCTTCGGCCGCGTGCAGGAGACAGTGCACAAGGCCGTTTCCAAGGGCGTGCGCATCACCGTGGGCTACGCGCTGCTGCTGCTCGTGGTGGGCGTGGTGCGCGAGTGGCTCAGCCTTGGCACCGTGTTCGGTGCCCCGGTGGGGCGCTGGGCGCTGCTGCCACTGGCTAAGATGCCGGCGGGCGGCTTTATCGTGCTGGGCATCCTGTGCGCCATCTGGCGCGCTGCGGCTGCAAAGCGCAAGGAATATCTGAAAAAGGAAGCACGGGATACCCTGACCGTGCACTACCAGAAGGAGGGGAACCGCGAACCGTGAAGGAAGTTGTAAGCAGCTCGGCAGTGTTTTTCAGCTATGCACTGCTGGCCATTTTTGCACAGAACGCTGTCTTTACCCGTGCACTGGGCGTGTCCCGCATGGTGCAGCTGGTGGGGGACGACCGCACCAGCAGCGCCTTGTTCGGCATGATGCTGTGCATCACGCAGGTGCTGGTGGCGCCGGTGGCTTTTCTTGCCGGGCGGTTCATTGCCCCGCTGGATAACCGCGCCCAGCTGCGCCCGCTGGTGTATATTGCCAGCATTGCCGTGGTGTGTCTGGCGGAGCATCTGGTGCTGTGGCTGCTGCGCAGCCTGCCCCGCCGCGCCCAGCTGCTGCGCATCGTGCCGCTGGCCGCGCTGAACAGCGGCGTGCTGGGCACGGTGCTGGTGGAGCGCACCCAGTCCTTTACCCTTGGCCAGAGCCTTGGCTTTGGCCTTGGCAGCGGCCTTGGCTATGTGCTGGCGGTGCTGCTGGTCACCGAGGCGCGCCACCGCCTGCGCAGCAAAGCCATCCCCAAGGCATTCCGCGGCCTGCCCATCACGCTGGTGTATATCGGCGTGCTGGCGCTGGCAATCTATGGCTTTACCGGACATTCCGTTATCCTGTAATGCAGACAGGGAGGAAAGGATACCATGGCTAAGTATAAACGTCAGAAGGTCAAGCATTATCACCGCAGCTTTTACAGCCGGGAAATGCGCGTCAAGCGCGGCATCGGCATTGCGGTGCTGATAGTGGCAGTGCTGGCAGCAGCATGGTTTGCCGCACCCCATGTGCTGGATTGGGCCACCCACACATGGTATACCGTGGTCAAGGATCGGGATCTGGAGGCCGAAAGCGCTTCCCGCGCCGAGGCAGCAGCCTCCTCTGCGGCGGCAAGCAGCGCTGCTGCTTCGCAGGCAGCGTCTGAGCCGGAGGAGGAAAAGCCGCTGGACGGCAAGGCCATTACCGGCGGCAGCTGGGCAGAGCTGGACGTGACCACCCTGACCGATGAAGCCGCCATCCGCGCCGCCGCCCGGCAGCTGAAGCAGCAGGGCGCAGACTACGCCCTTGTCACTCTGAAGGACGCCGCTGGCACGGTGTATTATGCTTCCGGCGTGGCAGCTGCTGCCCAGAGTATCACCGAAAACCCGGTGGATGCGGCCAATATCGCCGCCATCCTGCGGGAGGAGGGCATCATCCCGGCGGCACAGCTTGCCGCCTTTACCGACCCGGTGTCGGTGTACACCGACCGCAGCATGGGCGTGCACTACGATGGCAACAGCCTCTGGCTGGACAACGTCAGCGCAGCCAAGGGCGGCAAGGCATGGATGAACCCCTTTGCCGCAAGCGCGGTGCAGTATGTCGGCGACCTCATTGAGGAGGTGCAGGGCATGGGCTACGAGCAGGTGGTGCTTACCGGGGTGCAGTTCCCCAATATCATCACCCGCAAGCAGGACTTCGGTGCCTCCGGCGGCAAGAGCCGGGAGGGACGCGCCGCCCAGCTGACGGCGGATATCGCCGCATGGCAGACCCGCTTTGCGGGCAGCGTGACCCTGTGGGTCAGCTACCCTGACGCACTGTGCACCGCTGCCACCGATGCCCTTGGCACCACCGGTACGTCCCTTGGCATGGAAAATCTGCTGGTCACCAGCAGCACCGCGCTGGACGCGGACAGCCGCGCTGCGCTGGAGCAGGCCGCTGCCGACGCCGGTGTGAAGCACGTTGTGGTGCACGATACCGCAGCGTTCCGCTGAGAAGCGGCTTTTAAAGAGGGGAGGAAACGACTATGAAACCGACTACCTGTTTTGCACCCGCACACATCCTGCTGCCTTCGGAGCAGGTGCCGCTGGAGCAGTGGGGCTGCATTGCCTGTGACCAGTTTACCAGTGACCGCAGCTACTGGCAGCGGGCAGAAGAGACCGCTGCGGGTGCGCCCAGCACCCTGAACCTGATCCTGCCGGAGGTGTATCTGGAGGACGGAGACGCCGACGCGCGGGTGGAAAAGATCCACGCCACCATGCAGGACTACGCCAAAAATGTGCTCACCCGGGCGGTGGATGGCTTTATCTATGTAGAGCGCACCGAGCAGAGCGGCCGGGTGCGGCAGGGTCTTGTAGGACGTGTGGACCTGGAGGCATACAGCTACCGCCGGGGCGAAAAATGCACCGTGCGCCCCAGCGAGCGCACCGTGGAAAGCCGCATCCCGCCCCGCATGAAGGTGCGTACCGGCGCTGCGCTGGAAACGCCCCATATCATGATGCTGGCCGATGACCCGGACTGCACCCTCATCGAGCCCATTGCCGCCCACAAGGACAGCCTGCCCAAGGTATACGAGGGCGAGCTGATGCTGGGCGGCGGCCATGTGGCAGGCTGGGCGGTGGAGGACCCCGCCCTCATCGCACAGATCGAAAATGCGCTGACCGTGCTGGGCAGTCAGGAAGAATTTGACAAGAAATACCCCGATGCCACCCGCCGCGACCCGCTGACGCTGGCCGTGGGCGATGGCAACCACTCGCTGGCTACCGCAAAGGCCTGCTGGGAGGAGCTGAAAAAGACTCTGACCCCGGAGCAGGCAGAAAACCACCCCGCCCGCTGGTGCTTGGCAGAGGTGTGCAATGTGCACTCCCCGGCCATCGAGATCGAGCCCATCCACCGGGTACTGTTCAACGTGGACTGCGCCACCGTGCTACTGAGCCTCATTACATGGAGCGATTCCAACATGGCAGGCTGCTGCTTTGGCGGCAGCAAAAAGCAGCCCTTTACGCTGGCAGGCCCCCACATGGCCAATGTGCTCAGCTTTGAGGACCCCACCGAGCCGCTGACCGTTGGCACCATCGACGATTTTATTTCGGATTATATCGAGCGCCACCCGGAAGCAAAGGTGGACTATGTGCATGATGAGCCGGCTGTGCGCGCTTTGTGCAAGCAGGGCGCAGTGGCGTTTTTGATGCCGCCCTTCGCCAAGAGCGACCTGTTCCGCGGCGTTGTGATGGGCGGCGTGCTGCCCCGCAAGACCTTCAGCATGGGACACGCGGAGGAAAAGCGCTACTACATCGAGTGCCGGAAGATCACAGAATAATAGGAGAACCATGACATTTAAAGAACTGAATCTGTCCGCCCCGCTGCTGCGTGCTGTGCAGGAAGCGGGCTACGAGACCCCCTCGCCCATTCAGGCAGCGGCCATCCCGCCGGTGCTGGCAGGCCGGGATCTGATGGGCTGCGCCCAGACCGGCACCGGCAAGACGGCGGCTTTTGCGCTGCCCATGCTGGACCGGCTCACCGCCAATGCGCCCCGCCGCAAGGGCGCTGTCCGTGCGCTGATTTTGACCCCCACCCGGGAGCTGGCTTTGCAGATCGGCGAAAGCTTTGAAGCCTACGGAAAGTACCTGAAATTGCGCAGCACCGTCATCTTTGGCGGCGTGGGACAGGCACCGCAGGTGGAAGCGCTGAAAAAGGGCGTGGACATCCTTATCGCCTGCCCGGGACGGCTGAATGACCTGATCGGACAGGGCTTTATCGACCTGTCCGCTTTGGAGATCTTTGTGCTGGACGAGGCCGACCGGATGCTGGACATGGGCTTTGTCCATGACGTGAAAAAGGTCATTGCAAAGCTGCCCGCCCAGCGCCAGAACCTGATGTTCAGTGCCACCATGCCCGCCGAGATCGAGCAGCTGGCTGCCGGCATCCTGCGCGACCCCGCCTTTGTCAAGGTAGACCCGGTGTCCAGCACCGTGGACCGCATCCAGCAGAGCCTGTACTATGTGGAAAAGGGCAACAAAAAGCTTTTGCTGCCGTGGCTCATCAAAAATCTGCAGCCGCCGGTGGTCAATGCGCTGGTGTTCAGCCGCACCAAGCACGGCGCGGATAAGATCGCAAAGGATCTGACAAAGCAGGGCATCCCCGCCGCCGCCATCCACGGCAACAAGAGTCAGACCGCCCGCGTCACCGCGCTGGAGGATTTCAAGTCCGGCAAGACCCGGGTGCTGGTGGCGACCGATATCGCCGCACGCGGCATTGATATCAGCGAGCTTTCCCATGTGTTCAACTACGACCTGCCCGAGGTGCCGGAGACCTATGTGCACCGCATCGGGCGCACCGCCCGCGCCGGTGCGGACGGCACCGCCGTCAGCTTCTGCGCCCCGGAGGAGCAGGAGTACTTGGCAGGCATCGAAAAGCTGAACCGCCGCAAGATCCCGGTGGTATCCGGTCATCCGTGGGACGGCGTGCCCGCCCCGGTGCGCCCGGTGCTGCCCGTGCGTGGCAAAAAGCCCCGCCCCGAAGCGGAAAACTTGGCCGAAGCGCCGAAAAAACAGGCCGAAACTGCGCCCGCAAAAGCTGCAAAGACAGCTGCACCCGCGCCGAAGCAGGAGCCGAAGGCTGCAAAGAACGCGGTGCCTGCAAAACCGAAAAAAGAGGAAACACTGATGCAAGACAGCAACACAAAGCGCGGAGCCCGCAACGACCGCCGCGCCAACAACCGGGGCGCAAACGCCCCCAAGGAAGCGGCAGCGCCCCGCGCCCGCCGCGAGAATGCCGCCCCCGCCCGAGGCAGCAACGTCCAGCCCAAATTTGACCCCCATTTTGTCAGCGCCCCGGAGGCTACTCCGCTGCGCCCGGCACGCAAGACTTCTGTTGCTCCGGCAGCACCCGCCATCCGCAGCGCACAGGAGCCCCAGAATAACCAGAACGCAAACCGCAGCGGCAGCCGCCGCAACGACCGCAGCGACCGGGGTGAACAGCGCAATGCCCGCCCCGCTGCCCAGAATAATAACGCCCGCCCTGCCCGCAACGAGCGCGGCAATGCCGGGAATCAGAGCCGCACCGGCAGCGCACCCCGCGCTCCCAAGGCCGAGCCTGCCCGCCGCGGCCGCAATGCTGCCGCCCGGGACGAGGACCCGGGGCTGGTGCTCATCAGCCGCCGTCCGCCCCAGCAGAAGTATACCAGCTTTGAGGAGTATATGGACGCCCACGGCGGTGCCACTGCACCCATTGAGGATCACAGCGAAGAAGTATGAGCCAGAACGAAGCCTTTGCCCCGTGGCAGTGCCCCCTGTGCGGCGGCGCGCTGCAAGGGGAGAATGACCTGAAATGTGAAAAAGGCCACTGTTTTGACCGCGCCCGGGAGGGCTACTGGCATCTTTTGCCGGTGCAGAGTATGCGAACCAAAGCCCCCGGGGACAGCAAGGAGATGGTAGCTGCCCGCCGCGCCTTCCTGAACGCCGGATATTACGGCATTTTCGGGCAGGCGCTGGGGGAGTTGTGCCTTACCCACGGCGTGCCCGCCGCGAAGGACGCCCCGCTGCATCTGCTGGACGCAGGCTGCGGCGAGGGCTGGTACGACCGCTGCATCGCGCAGCAGTTCGCGGCGGCAGAAAAGCCGTTGCAGCTGGCCGGGTTCGATATCGCAAAGCCCGCGGTGCGGTTGGCGGCAAAGGCGCTGCCCGCCGCGCAGTATGCGGTGGCGTCCAGCTTCAGCCAGCCGGTGCGCACCGGCTGGGCAGATGTGCTGCTGAACTGTTTTTCGCCCTTTGCGCAGGAGGAGTTCAGCCGGGTGCTGCGCCCGGGCGGGCGCATGATCTACGTTGTGCCAGGGGCAGAGCATCTGTACCAGATGAAGGCCGTGCTCTACGAAAAGCCCTACAAAAACCCGGTGCAGCAGGTGGAGTACCCGGGCTTCCGCGCCATTGATGAGCGTGAGGTGCAGGGCACCATCACCGTGCCCGCCGCCCAGCTGGAAGCCCTGTTTGCCATGACCCCCTACTACTGGAAAACGCCCCGCGACGGTGCTGCCCGCCTTGCGGCTCTGCCGCAGCTGACCACTACCATCGCCTTCCGCTTTCTGGTGTTTGAAAAGCTGTAATAAGATAAAAAAGGACTGCCGTGCACCAGCACGGCAGTCCTTTTTTGTACCCATTCTCATGCTTGTTGATTTTCACAAGAACTGACATACTAATATATCAATTTAGCACAAAAACAATAAAATCTATTTACAAGTGCATTGTATTGTGGTACGATTTGTGCAGATTTCGATGGCGTGATACAACTGGAATGTCTATCGGGCCCGGCAGCAGGGCGTTTGCTGCACAGCTTTGGGCGGCTTTGTTCTGCACAAATGAGCCGTCTGCATTTAAAAGGAGAAATGATGATGAACAGAAGAGACTTTATGAAGCTTTCTGCCGCTTCTGCTGTGACCATGGGCGCAGTGGCTGGCATGGCACCCGCATCCTTTGCTGAAAACGCTGGCGTGCACACCGATGCTGAGGTGCAGGCCATGGTGGCAGAGGAACTCCGCCTCTCCCGCGAGGTAGCCTTTTATCCGGCTGCTTTCCGGGGCGATTTTGACAAGTTCTATGTGCTGTTCCACAAGCTGTCCCGCGCTCAGTACGAGAAGGTGGACGGTGCAGCTGTGCCCGGCATCAATGCTTCTCACTACGAGATGTGTGTTGCTCTGACCAATGCCCGCAAGGCGCTGCGCCAGATCAAGGACCCCAAGAGCACCGTTTGGGAAATTTGGGGAGATCAGATGGCCGTGGAATCTCCGCTGCCCACCAACTGGGAAAATTGCTACGATAACGAGGGCTTCCGTCCCTTCCTGAACCCGTACCTGCTGCGGGATCAGGGCAAGGTGAAGGGCAACGTGATCATTATTGCAGGCGGCGGCAGCACCCACCGCAACAACGTGGTGGAAGGCTACCCTGTGGCCGAGTTCTTCAACAAGAACGGCTACAACGCCTTTGTGCTGCAGCGCCGCGTCAACCCCTACGCTGCTGTGGATCAGCAGCTGGATCTGGCCCGTGCTATCCGCTACATCCGCCACAACGCCTCTGAAAAACACATCGGCAAGACCGATATCATGATCGCTGTGGGCTTCTCTGCCGGCGGCATGAATGTGATGCAGGTGGTGGCCGACCAGTTCGGCACTACGAATACCCCGGATAAGGTCTACCCCAGCTACGTCTGCGATGCTGTGGACTATGAGAGCGCTGACCTGAACGTGGCGATTCCCATCTACGGCCTGTTCGTCACCGGTCTGAACTTCACGAAGAACCCCAACCTGCCTCCGGTCTTTGGTGTTGTGGGTCAGAAAGATGGCCTGAGTGCGATGATGCTGCCCTCTCTGCCGGAGTGCGCAAATATCTTCACGGACTTCAGCTTCTATCTGGCACCTGATGCGCCCCACGGTGTGGGTCTGGGCACTGGCACCAAGGGCTATGTGGACTACTACACCCAGATCGCCCAGTGGCCGGATATGGCTGTCAACTTCATCGAGAGCCGTCTGGGGCTGATGGAAAAGAAGATCGACATGGACTCCGTGGGCTTTGCATGGTAAGTGGCCCCGACAGGAGTACCTGAAAAACAACGACCCGCCGCATCTCTTTCAGTGCGGCGGGTCGTTGTTTGTAAAAATGTTATGTATGATACTCCATCCACTTGCCCTTCCACGCATACAGGACCATGAGCAATGCGCCCAGACCCCAGCTGACGGGGTAGAGGATGAACACGCCCTCGATGCCGGAGAAGAAGGGGAGCAAAAACTGGATCCACACCACACGGAACAGGCACAGCGAGACCAGCAGCACCACCATGGGTGGGATGCTGGCACCCGTGCCGCGCACGGCACCGGCAAGGCCGTGCAGGATGCTGAGCAGGAAGTAGAACGGACAGAACCACCGCATGGCCAGCTTGCCGTAGGTGACCACGGCCTCGTCGGCGGTGAACAGGTGCAGAATGGCGTCCTGTCCGGCCAATAGCGCCGCGCCGGTGCAAAGGGTGTAGATGACCCCAATAGCAAGGGTGACCCACACCGAGCGCTTTACCCGGTCCAGACGCCCCGCGCCGTAGTTCTGCCCCACAAAGGTGGTAGCTGCCATGCTGATGCTGCTCACCGGCAGGATGTTGAAGCCATCGATCTTCATGTAGGCTGCAAAGCCCGCCATGGCGGCGGCGCCGTAGCTGTTCACGCTGGCCTGCACCAGCACGTTGGAAAAGGAGATGACCATGTTCTGGATGCCGGTGGGCAGGCCCACCCGGATGATGCGGCCTGCCATTTTGCGGTGCAGCCGGATGGCGGAAAGCTCCACCCGGCAGGCGTCCTCGCTTTTCATCAAAAAGCGCAGGCTCAGCACGCAGGACACCAGCTGGCTTAAGTCGGTAGCGATGGCAGCGCCCGCCACCCCCATCCGCAGCCCCACGATGAACACAAAGTCCAGCACGATGTTGGTCACCGACGCCCATGCCAGATACACCAGCGAGCGGCGGGAGTTGCCGGCGGCGTTCAGGATGCCGGCGGTCATGTTATACACCACGCTGAACAGCACCCCGCCAAAGTAGATGCGGATATAGGTCACAGCGTCGGCCAGCACCTCGGCGGGGGTGTTCATGGCCACCAGCAAAGCGCGCCCACAGGCAACGCCGCCCACCGTCAGCAAAAGCCCCATGACCACCGCAATGGCAAGGGAGGTGTGCACCGCCTCGCGGGTCTCCTTGTGGTCGCCCGCGCCCAGATACTGCGACACCACCACGCCCGCGCCCACGGCAAGCCCCTGACTGAAGCCGATGAGCAGGTAGATGGGCGACCCGCTGGAGCCCACGGCGGCAAGGGCATTGCTGCCCACAAAATTGCCCACGATGATGCTGTCGGCGGTGTTGTACATCTGCTGCAGCAGGTTGCCGAAGATCAGCGGCAGGGCAAACAGCAGCAGGCTTTTTACAATGCTGCCCTCGGTCATAAGGGTAGCGGTATTCCGTGTTTTTACGGCGGCCATGGGGTTCCTCCTCTCAGCGCAAAAAAATCGCTTGTACCCCTTAGCATAGCACAAACCCCGCCTTGGGACAAGGGGCGGGGCTGACGATTTTAAATTGTCTCACCCGCAGACAACAGCGGCGGCGCGGCGCTGCCGTGCAGCTTGCGGGCGAGGTGGTTTTGGGTGATCTTCACCACCGTGCCGGACAGCGCCACTACGCCGATGAGGTTCGGCAGCATCATCAGGCCGTTGAAGGTGTCGGAAAGCGTCCACGCAAGGTCCAGCCGTATCACCGCGCCCACCGGCATCAGCGCTACGAACAGCACCCGGTAAAATGCCCCTGCCCCCGCGCCGAAAAGATACTCCACGGCTTTGCAGCCGTAGCAGCTCCAGCCCAGCGCGGTGGAGTAGGCGAACAGCAGGATGCACACTGCGATCAGCTTTGACCCCAGCGTGCCGAACACGGCATCAAAGGCCTGCCCCACCAGTGCACTGCCCGCCGCCCCGGCGGCAATGCGCCCGGTGTCCGGCTCCACAAAGCCGGAGGTCAGCACCACCAGCGCTGTCAGGGTGCACACCACCATGGTGTCCGCAAACACCTCAAAAATGCCCCACATGCCCTGCTGCACCGGCTCCTTTACGTTGGAAGCCGCGTGCACCATCACCGAGGAGCCAAGCCCGGCCTCGTTGGAAAAAGCACCCCGCTTGAAGCCCCAAGTGACCGCCTGGGACAGCCCGTAGCCTACGATGCCCCCACCGGCGGCGCGCAGCCCGAACGCGCCCTTTACGATGGCGGCAAGCGCCGCCGGGACAGCGGTGATATGCACCCCCACCACGGTGAGCGCACCCACGATGTACAGCAGTGCCATGGCGGGGACAAGCCTTTCCGCCACCGCAGCCACACGCTTGAGCCCGCCCAACAAAATCACTGCCGATACTGCCGCCAGCACTGCGCCGGTGACGGCCTCCGGCACGCCAAAGGCCGCTTTCAGATTGCCCGCGATGGAATTGAGCTGGCTCAGGTTGCCGATGCCAAAGCTTGCCAGCGCACAGAACGCGGCAAACAGCACCGCCAGCACCCGCCCCGGTTTGCCGCCAAGGCCGTCCCGCAGGTAGTACATCGGCCCGCCGCGCCAGCCGCCCGCCGGGTCTTTGCAGCGGTAGTAGATGCCCAGCACGTTCTCGGCGTAGCTGGTCATCATGCCCAGCAGCGCCATGACCCACATC
>ERZ1026890.552-NODE-552-length-20817-cov-9.049995_pt1 | contig 20817 bp, 18 predicted proteins | sample MGYA00380175_ERZ1026890 | MGnify/ENA primary metagenome ERZ1026890 (study PRJEB33269, sample SAMEA4719811) | human gut metagenome | biome: human-associated habitat; feature: organic feature; material: feces | place: Cameroon | collected 2013-10 ...
CCATGATCTCGGCAAAGCGCTCGATGCCGGTCATGCCGCGCTGGAACTGCTCGGCGAACTCGACGATGCGGCGGATGGTGGCGATGAGGGTGGTGACGTAGAGCATATAGGCCACAAGGTCACCGGCGGTGATCCTGCCGTTGACCAGCGACAGACCGCCCGCCAGGATGACCACCAGATACATCAGGCCGTCGAACAGGCGGGTGGAGGTGTTGAACGCAGCCATGGCGTAGTAGCCAAGGGTCTTGATCTGCTCAAAGTCTTTGTTGCCCTGCGCAAATTTTTTGCGCTCCTGGTCCTCGGCGGCAAAGGCCTTGACGACGCCCTGCCCCAGCAGGCTGTCCTCGATGGTGGCATTCAGCTCGCCGATCTGGACGCGCTGCTGGCGGAACCGGGCGCGGAGCTTCTGGTTCAGCTTGACCGAGACGACCCCCATCAGCGGCACACAGGCGAAGACCGCCAGCGTCAGCGGGATGCTGGCCCGGCAGAGGATGATGAAGGACGCCAGGATCTTGATGAAGGCGATGAAAAATTCCTCCGGGCAGTGGTGGGCGAACTCGGTCACATCGAACAGGTCGTTGGTGATGCGGCCCATGATGGTGCCGACCTTGGTGTTGTTGTAATAGGTGTGGTCGAGCAGCAGCAGGTGGTCGAAGGCATCGCGGCGCATGTCGGTCTCGATGTGGACGCCCATGATGTGGCCGATGCTGGACATGAAATACTGCGCCGCTCCATCCATGATGCGGAGCACGAAGTAGATGCCCGCCAGCTTGAGCACGATGCCGGCCGTCAGGGTGATGCCCACCCCCATGGCCGAGTTGGTGATGGCACTCATGATCTTGGGCAGGATGATGTCGCACAGGGTGGTCAGCGCTGCGCAGAGCAGGTCAAAGAAGAGGACGCCCTTGTACTTGGCCAGATACGGCAGAAAGCGCCGGATGAGGGCGCGGCTGCTGGTGTGGTGTGCGGCGGGGTCCTGGGTGGATCGGATCTGTGTTTTTGGCATGATTTCTCCTATTTTTGACCCTCTCAGGCAGCGCGCCAGCGCGGACGGAGAGGGTCGTAATGTTACTTTTTACGATAATCCCGTTCGCCATAAATGGCGGTGCCGATGCGGACAAGGGTGGCACCCTCGCGGATGGCGTTCTCGTAGTCGCCGCTCATGCCCATGGAGAGGGTCTCCATCTTCACGTTGGCGTAGCCGCGCTCGCCGGCCTGCACGAACAGCTTGTGCACCGCTGCTAAATAAGCGCGGTTCCGGGCGTCGTCATCGTTGACGGGCGGGATGGCCATCAGGCCGCAGACCCGGATGTGCTCCTGTGCGGCGGCAGTGTCCAGCAGGGACCAGAGCTGCTCCGGCGAGACGCCGGACTTTGACGCCTCGCCGCCGATGTTCACTTCCAGCAGCACGTTCTGGACAAGGCCCGCCTTGGCGGCTTCCTTCTCGATGGCGGCAAGCAGATGCTCACTGTCCACGCTCTGGATGAGGCTGGCGCGGCCCAGCACTTTTTTGATCTTATTGGTCTGCAAATGGCCGATAAAGTGGCTCGGCTTGCCGCAGTAGGCCCCGGCGTCAAAGTTTGCGCAAAGCTCCTGCACGTGGTTCTCGCCAAACACGTCAATGGGCAGGGCGGCACTGGCCGCCACGGTTTCGGCGGTGCGGGTCTTGCAGGCAGCGCAGAGCTGCACCTCGGCGGGGTCGCGCCCGGCCTCGCGGGCCGCAGCGGCCATGGTCTCCCGGATGGCGGCAACGGCCTCCCGCATCTCTTCCAGCGTTTTTTCAGCCATACGATCAGTCCTCCTCGGTATATCTGGCGCGCTCGCCGCCGATGAGTTTCGGGCGGGTGCGGGCGCAGAGAATGTTCGCTTCGCCGATCCGGGAAAGGTTCAGCCGCACCGGCACGGCCACCCGACGCAGGTGCATCCCGATGAGGGTGCCGCCGATGTCGATGCCCGCATGGGCGCGGATCTCCTCCACTGCGATGGGGTCCTGGAACTGCTTCCAGCAGGTGGTGGCCCAGCTGCCGCCCGCGTGGGGGCGGGGCACGACGCAGACTTCCTCCCAGCCGTATTTTTCGGCGGCTTCCCGCTCGATGATGAGGGCGCGGTTCAGGTGCTCGCAGCACTGCGCGGCCAGCCAGATGCCGTTTTCGGCCAGCACCGGTGCGATGCCGGCATAGACGGCCTGTGCGGCTTCCAGGCTGCTGTCCTTGCCGATGTGCCCGCCGACGATCTCGCTGGACGAGCAGCCCACGACAAAGACGTCGCCTTTGCGCAGTCCGGCCTGCGCCAGAAGTTCGGTCACGGCCTGCCGTGCCTCGGTTTCGATCTGCTGTTTGAATGCTTCCGTCATTATGGATTCACCTCATATCTACCCTTGCGCGCAGGGCCCGCCGCCTTTTGGCATGGTGGGCCTGCGCATTTTGTAAAAAGCGGGACGGAGAGGGCTTACACCCTGACCCAGTGCAGTTTTGTTTCTCCGGAAATGGCCAGATAGACCCGGCTGCCCACCGGGCAGAGCGCCGTGGTGCTGCCGGAGCTGCCGCCGGGGATCGTTCGCTGCCAGCTGCCGCTGGCGGGTGCGACCGCCTCGGTGCGGATGTCGCTGGCCGTGAGGGAGAACAGCCCCTCCTGCATCGTCTGGCTCAGCCGCAGGGCCATGCCCCGCAGCAGGGTGCGCCCGGCGTGGTCTTCCAGCCAGCCGGACCGGGCCCAGCGGTAGCTGATGTAGAGCGTGCCGTCCGCATCCAGCGACAGGGCACCGGGGTAGCCGGGCAGGCCGTACAGATGGGTCGAACAGCCTTTGCCCCCGGCCGTCCGGTCGCGGGCGGCGGTGTCCACCGCCCAGACGCAGCGGCTCCCCAGGTCGGAGACATAGAGCGTCTCCGCTGCCTCATCCAGCGCAAGGCCGGAGGCCCCGGCGATGCCGGTCAGGACGGTCTCCACCGTGCGGGCGGCGGGGTCGTAGACGTAGACGCTGCCGGTGCCGGTGTGGGCGGTCAGCTCGGTGCGCAGGGCGCTCTCCACGCCGTGCCGGGCGCGGGCGGCGGCAAGGTCGGTGAAGTAGACCGCGCCGTCCGATGCAGCGGCCACTGCCGTGGGGCAGGAGAGGGCGCGGCCGTCGATCTGGCTCACGATGAGCTCCACCGTCACGCCCCACTGGTCACTGTTCACCCGGTAGAGCCGCCCGCCCTCCGATTCCAGCGTCGTCATCCAGATGGTGCCGTCCGGTGCAAAGGCGAAATCGGTGATCTCGCCTGCCGTCGTCAGCACTTCGGTCCGGCCGGTGCCGTCCGGCTGCATCCGCAGCAGGCATCCGTTCTTGCCGGATCGGGCGGCGGCGTAGAGCCAGCCGTTGTTCTCCCGCAGGGCGGAGATCTCCGTGTAGGGGGCCAGTTCCAGAACGCCGCCTTCGGCGGCGTTCTGCGCCCCGGTCTCCTGTCGGACGTCCGGGGCGGTGTAGGGCGTGGGCGCGGCCTCGATGGGCCGCAGCACCAGCCCCCAGATGAGGGCCGCCGCAGCGCAGAGCACAAAGACGATGCTCAGCTTCTGGAACCGCTGCAGCACCTCTTCCCGCTCGGCGGCGCGCTGGGCCTCCTGCGCTGCCCGGCGGCGGGCCGCTGCAGCGCTGGTCTTCTGGGCGCGGCGCATCCAGCGGTCCACCCAGAGCGCCGCACTGGGGCCGATGGTCAGCGATGCGATGAGCAGGATGAGCAGCAATTCAACAAGTCCGATCCGCATGGAGGACTCCCTTCCTCTGGTCAAAAACAGATGGGTATTCGTATCGTTTCAGTATAGCACAACTGTGCCGGAAAGTGCAAGCGCGCCCCGGCGGGGCAAACAAAAAGCAAGCGGCCCGGAACAGAGCCGCTTGCGGGAGGGTTCAGGTGCGCCATTTTTTCCGCCGCGCACCCAGAGCGCGGCGGAACGGACGGTAGTACCGGTAATAGAACTTTGCGCCGAGGAGCGGCTCCATCACCTCTTCGTCGAACCGCATGGCCCGGCTCTTCTCCTTCCAGCTGGCATGGTAATGGTGGATGGAGTAGGTATTGGGGGTGATGTCGCAGGTGGAACCGGCATAGGCCACCGGGCAGAAATACTCCACCGGAAAAACTTCCATCTCCGGGGTGGACTGGCGGGTGCCGTCGGCCCGGATGCCGAACCGGGCAAAGATGGGAAGATTTCGTTTCGGGCAGGGGGTCAGGTCGCAGCTGCCGTCCGGCAGCAGGAAGGGCAGGCTGTCGTAATCATCCAGCAGGGCTTTTATCACCGGGCTGCGGGCCTCGGCCCCGAAGCCAAGGCCGGTGGCGACCTCGTTGTTGTGCTGGAAGCCGAAGAAGGCCGGATACGCCAGCAGGTCGTCCAGCGGGCGGAGCAGCTCGACGTCGGTGTCCATGTAGATGCCGCTCTGCTCGTACAGGATCTTCAGGCGGGCATAGTCGGCTACAAAGGCCCAGCGGCGGGCATCGTAGGCCTGCCGGGTGTAAAGTGACTGGGAAACGTCGAAGTTCTGCTCGTTCCACTCGATGATCTCATAGTCCGGGCAGTATTTTTTCCAGCTGCGGATGCAGTTCTGGATGTTTTTGGGCTTGGGCGCGCCGCCAAACCAGCAGTAGTGGAGAACTTTCGGGATGCTCATAAACAAGACCTCCGGCTCAGGAGCGAATGCTGCTGCGCAGAGCGCGGAGCTTGTGCAGCAGGTCGTGGTCAAACAGGAAGGCAGCGCCCGCGAAGGCAGCGCCGATCCAGATCATATGCAGCAGGGCCACGCCGATGACGCCCGGCAGGCTGAGTTCCGGGCGGCTTTGGATGCCCACAATGCGCAGGATGAGGGCCATCAGGCCCAGATAACAGCCCCATTTCAGCGCGGGGCGGGCCATGCTCTGGTGCAGGATGTTCCGGTAGGTGTAGCGGAAGATGAGCACCAGGCGGCAGAGCAGCGCAGCCAGGGTGCCGAACAGGCAGCCGTAGATGCCGAAGAACTGGATGCCGATGAGGGTGATGGTCAGATTGATGGTCATCTCGGCCAGCGCATGCCAGCGGGTCTGCTGGAACGCACCTTCGTACTGGACGACCTGGTGGTAGATGCTTTTGCCGCTCTCCAGCACGGCCTTGAGGGCGAAGAGCAGCAGCAGGAAGGCGTCGATGTAGTTGGTATCCTGGATGCCGCTGGTGTAGATGCGGATGACCGGCAGCAGGAAAGCCGCCGTCATGGTATAGCAGAATGCGACAAAGGCCAGATACAGCGTCTCGCACAGGTCGAACAGGCCGAGGAACCGCTCCCGGTCGGTGTGGAAGATCTGGCCCATCTGAAACGAGATGCTGTTGAGGAACAGGCTCATCACGAAGACGATCTGGACGAAGAACATGTTGTAGATGCTGTAAACGCTGACGAGCTGGAAATTGCAGAAGTAGGACAGCAGCACCATGTCCGTGTTGTTGAAGATGACGCCGGACAGCTGGTGCAGCAGCACCGAGTTCTTTTGGGCGACGGCGGCGTAATCCGGTTTGGCGTGATGGTCGATCCAGGGGTAGTTCTTGTGGGTGTACCACAGGATGACCGGGATGGGCAGCATGGAGCACAGGCAGTACAGCAGCTGCATGGCCAGAATGTTCCGGGTGAGCATCAGCACCAGCACCTTGCCGATGCCGGAGATCAGGTTGGTGGCAGTCTCCAGGTTGCTGAGCACATAGCGGCGGCCGTCCACATCCATCAGCAGGCGGTACTTGGCCTGCACAAAAAAGCTGGTGACAGAGGGCAGGCCGTACAGGATGGTGTACAGCAGCACGACGCCGCGCGGCAGGGTGAAATGCACCACCATGGGGTACACGATGCCGATGGCCACCACGATGAGGGCATACAGTGTGCCGGTGCGGCGGTAATAGTGGTCGGTGGCGGCCAGGATCTCGCTCACGGTCTGGTGTTCTTCCATCGCCACCGGGCGGTAGAGCGCCTGGGTGGTGGCCAGACCGACTCCCGCTTCGAGCAGGTAGAGGTAGGCGAACAGCTGCTTGATGGTGTTCAGCTCGCCGTTGACGCCGGAACCGTAATAGGTCAGATAGAGCCGGGGCATGAGAAAACTCAGCAGGATGGTCACAAACTGGCAGAACAGGCCGGTGAGCATGTTCCGTTCCACGCGGGAAAGATTCTTGAACTTCATAGAAACTCCAACGCCTCCGGGAAGGCATACATTTTTCATTCTGTTTTTTACTATAAAGGGTGCGGCCCGCATTGTCAAGAAATCCGGACGAAAAAACGAACGATCTGCGCGTTTTTGCGGCAGGGACGGAAATTCGTTTGGATTGCACCGGCCAGGTGTGGTATACTGAATGTGTTCGGGTTTTCCAAAGCATTCACCCAAACTTCACAGAAATTTCCAAACTTCGCGGTATGATAATCTCAGAATATCAGACACTTTTGAGTGAGGAGGGAGCCATAGATGGCAAAAATTCTGATCGTTGATGATGAACCCCGTATCCGGGAACTGATCCGGGAGCATCTGCAATACGCGGGCTATGTCTGCGAGGAGGCAGGCGACGGCTCGGCGGCGCTTTCGCTGCTGAGCGGCGGCGGATACGATCTGGTGATCCTGGATGTGATGATGCCGTTCATGGACGGCATGACCTGCCTGCGGGAGATGCGCACCCGCCACATCAACACGCCGGTCATCATCCTGACCGCACGCGGCGAGGAATACGATAAACTGGCGGGCCTGGAGGGCGGCGCGGACGACTATGTGGTCAAGCCCTTCTCCCCGCGTGAGCTGGTGGCCCGCGTCCGGGCCGTGCTCAACCGCACCATGCCCCGGAGCGAGGCCTCCGACGGCACCATGACCTTCGGCGACCTGACCATCGACACGGCCAGCCACACCGTCCGCGTGGCGGGCGAAGAAGTGAGCCTGACGCCCAAGGAGTTCGACCTGCTGGTCTTCCTGGCATCGAACAAGGGCATCGCCCTCAGCCGCGAAAAGATCTTGCAGAAGGTGTGGAACTACGATTACTTCGGCGAGGACCGCACCGTGGACACCCACGTCAAGATGCTGCGCGGCCACCTGGGCAAGTGCCGGGGCTACATCGCCACGGTCTGGGGCATCGGCTACAAGTTCGACCCCGATGCGGCACGATAAAACGGAGGAGCGCAGTTGATGCGGCAACTGGGAAAAAAGCGGCGTTCCATCGGCATCCGCGGGCAGATGATGTGGTTCTTGTGCCTGATCTGCCTGCTGCTGCTGGGGTTGTTCTGGTTCCTGAGCACCCAGCTGCTGGAGCCGCTGTACACCAAACACATCCAGAAGCAGCTGACGGCAGAGGCCGAGATGATCGTGGCCGAGATGGATGACGCCATCGCAAAGGGGGAGATCCTCTCGTACTGGGCGTTCGGCGGCATCAAGGTGACGAACGACGACTTCTTCGGCCAGCTGGGCAGTGACATCTATTCCAGCGGGGAGCTGAGCAGTTTTTGCGTGGATATTTCGGACGCAACGCTCCGCACCATCAAAAAATACGAGAACCTCTCCTATTGCAGCCTGCACCAGAAGTCGTTCCCCGATACGCTGGATGACGACATCGCTTATTCCACCGCCCGGCAGGTGCGGCAGTACTGCCGCGAGAACGGGGCCTTCGCCCGTGTGCTCCCGGCGGCCAAGCCGTCGGCCTACAATCAGCTGGTCGTGGGCCGGATGACCGCCGATGGGGCCTATACAGTGCTGGTGAGCACCACCCTGATGCACGTGTCCGAGGCGGGCGAGGTGATGAGTACAGTGCTGCCGCTGGCGGCGGCGCTCATCTTTGCCTTCTCGATGAGCGCGGCGTGGCTGTTCAGCGAGTGGTTCACAAAGCCGCTGCGTCAGCTCTCCGGTGCGGCGCGGCAGGTGGCCCAGGGCGATTATGCCGTCCATGTGGAAACGGGCCGGAACGATGAGCTTGGCGACCTGGCCGAGGATTTCAACCACATGGCAAAGGAAGTCCAGCGGGCCTCCCAGATGCAGCGGGACCTGCTGGCCAATGTCTCCCACGACCTGCGCACCCCGCTCACCCTCATCAAGGGCTACGCCGAGACAGTGCGCGACATCACTGGCGACGACAAGGTTCACCGCGACGAGCAGATGAACATCATCGTGGACGAGGCCGACCGCCTGACGGCTCTGGTCTCCAGCGTCATGGAACTGAGCAAGGTGACGAGCGGCGCGGAAAAATGCGAGAAAGTCCATTTCGATATGGGCCAGCTCTGCGACGAGGTCAGCGAACGGTACGACGCCGTCTGTGCCCAGAACGGCTGGCAGCTGAAACTGGAGCTGCCGGACGAGGAACTGCCCGTCTACGCCGACCCCAACATGATGCAGCGGGCGCTGCACAACCTGCTGGGCAACGCGATGCACCACATGGGAGCGGACGGCATCTTCGTGCTGCGGGCCGCACCATCTGCCGAAGGCGTCCGGATCGAGGTCGAGGATCACGGCCCCGGCATCGCCGCGGAGGACCTGCCCTATATCTTTGACCGCTACTACCGCTCCCGCTCCGATGCGGGCAAGCAGGGCACGGGCCTGGGCCTGTCCATCACAAAAGCCATTTTCCAGCAGCACGGCTTCCGCTTCGGTGTGCAGAGCACCGTGGGCAAAGGGACGACGTTCTGGTTCATCATGACTTCAGAGTAACAAAAAAATCCTGCGCAAAAGCGCAGGATTTTTTGTTATGAGTCGGCAGAACGGTAGATGCCCAGGCTGTTGTCCGGGTCGGGCATCTTGACACGGGAGGCACGGTCGTTGACCTGGACCAGCATCCAGCCCATGAGGGCCAGCACGGCCAGAATGATGAGCCATTTGACGGCGTTGGGGAGCTTTTTCATCGTGACGTTCCTTTTTTCTTAAACTTCCGGGCGGCAGCACTTCCGGGCACGGGCCAGCAGTGCGGCCGCATCGGCGGCGGAGGGTTCGTTCACCCAGGCCGGGCGGGGCGCAGCCCCTGCGCCGGAACTGCCCTTCTCCGCAAAGGAGGCAAGGCCGGTGTCGGTGCGGTCGTTCCAGGGCGAGAAGCCGTCGGGGGCGATGTGGGCACCGAGGCGGCAGTCCAGCACGGTGGTCTTGCCGGTGGGGCGCCAGGGCCGACCCAGATAGACCGTCCCGGCCGGGCAGTCCGAGACGAGATCGCAGTCCCAGAAGACAAAGCCCAGCCCGTCCGCCGGGCCGGACGGTGCCGTGACGAAGCTGCGGGGGATGTGGTTGTTCACGGTGCGCAGAGTGCACTGCTCGAACAGGGCGTCTGCCCCGCCGAAGATGAAGTCGATGTCGCCCGCGATCTCACAGTTCTGGTAATATTGCGCGGAGGCCCGCCGGGGCGCAAAGGTGCGGGGGCCGAGGAAACCGTCCTTCTCCCGCTCTTTTTCGGGCAGCGGGGCGCAGAACAGGGTGTCCTGATTGCCAAGCAGCTTCACCCGGCGGAACACGGCCCGCGCGCTATCCACATAGGCTGCGATGGCCTGCCCCACCAGACTGCCCGGCCCGGCATCGTTGGCGATGGTCAGGTCCTCCACGGTGAGGCTCTCCCCGCTGAAGAAGGCCGTGTAGCTGCGGAAGGTGTGGGTGGGCCGCCCGTCCGGGTGGGGCAGTTTGCCGCCGTCGGCCCAGACGAGGATGGTCTGGTCGGCACCGGCACCCCGCAGGGTGATGCAGCGTTTTTCGCAGACCAGCTTTTCCCGGTAGACGCCGGGCCCGATGACGATCTCGGCTTCCAGTTCATAAGGTACGGCCAGCACAGCCTCGGACACCGAAGCGTAATCGCCGCTTCCGTCCTGCGCAACGGTAAGGTGCAGCATAGAAAGGGACCTCCCACAAAAAAGATAGTGTTATTATAGTCCCTATTTGTGAATAAATCAACGCCCGCAGGCTTCCAGCCGGAGCACGGCTGCGGTGATGTCGTCGGGTCGGCCGGTCGCCTCGGCGCGGGCGCGGGCCGTTTCCACCAGCGTTTTGGCCAGCACTTCGGGCGGGTCGGCTGCGGCAGCAGAGAGTTCCAGCTGCTTGAGCACCCAGCCGGTGCCGTCTACGAGCAGGCCGTCCGACACCAGCACGGCGTAATCGCCCGCCGCCAGATGCACCACCCGGCTTTGCCCGTTCACCCCGCCCAGGATGCCGATGGGCAGGCTGGCATCCCCCACAGGCCGTGCCCGCCCGCCGTGGACCAGAAAACCCGGTGCGGCCCCGGCCTTGAACAGCCGTGCCGTGCCGGTATAGAGGTCCACGCTGATGAGATCGAGGGTCGCGCCGCTCTCCTCATCGCTCTTGAGGGCCAGTGCTACGTTGACCAGCCGTGCGGCCAGCTCGGCGGTGAAGCCTGCCTTGAGCAGACGGGCCGTCAATTCTGCGGCCAGGTTGCCGTCCACAGCGGCCGGGCGTCCGGTGCCCATGCCGTCGCAGAGGATCATCTGCGCGGCGGTGGGGCTGCAGAACTGCTGGACCGCATCGCCGGAGATGCTGCCCCGCGCGGCGCTCCCGGCGGACCCGAAGACGGCCCGCAGGGCGGGCTTTTCGCAGAAGAGCAGGGTCGTCATCCCCTTGCAGGAGAGCACCTGGGGCGGGTCGAAGGTGCGGCGGCAGAGCCGCCCGACCTCCTGTGCCAGTGCGGCCAGCTCCGGGGCAGAGAACCGGGTGCGGGGCAGGGTGACAGCGGCCCGCGTCCGGCCCAGGTCGTCCAGCGTGACGGCAGATTCCAGCGGCGGGGTACCGAGGCTGGCAAAAAAGTCGGCCACCCGCCCGGATTTATAGGGCTCCGGTGTGCCGGGGCGGCCCAGCTGTTCGCTCAGCACCCCCAGCGCGTCGGCCACGGCGCTGTACTGCTCCGTCAGGGCTGTGCGCATGGCTTCGGCGTGGACGCGGGTCTCCTTCCGGCTGCGGTAGAGCGCGAAGGCTTTGTTCACCGCTGCGCAGAGCGCCGCCGGGTGGATGCAGCGCCCCAGCTGGGCTGGGAGGTCGCCGGTCTCCAGATGGCCGTTCCGTTCCAGAATGGGCCGCAGGGCGTTCATGCCGTCCAGCGTCGCGGTGTATTCCTGTTTCCAGCAGCTCTCCCGCCGCCCGCAGTTGAAGCAGAGCGTATCATGGGCGTTGTCGATGACCCAGCGGAAGGTCTCGCACCGGTGGGGCAGGGCGTCGTAGACCTCGTTGACGGTCTCCGCGAGGGAGGATAGGCTTTCGGCCACCGCTTCCAGCCGGGTGGCCGCCGCCGAAAAACGGGGCCGCTCCTCCGGTGCGTCCGGTGCGTCTGCGGGCACCGGGGCCAGCCAGCCGCCGGGCAGCAGCGCGGCCAGCCCCAGCCCCGCCCCGGCGCTGAAGGCAAAGCCAAAGGCACTGCCGGGCGGCTGGACGCAGAGCACTCCTGTCACACAGCCGCCCGCATAGGCGGCAAAGGCTTCCACCCGGCGTCCGGGGGCCAGCAGAGCAGCCGCTGCACTGGCGCAGGAGAGCCCGGCTGCCGCCGGGCCGAGGGAGGCATCTGCCCCGCAGAGGGCCGCACCCAGCACGGCACAGCAGGCAAGGGCGGCTTTCCCCTGGCCCCGGCAGCAGAGGGCGGCTTCCAGTGCCGCGCAGAACACGACGCCAAGGCAGACCGGCCCCAGTGCGACCCCGCCCAGGGCCGCAGCGGCAGCGGCCCCGACGAGCAGCATCCCCGCGCCGGGCGTTTCGGGCGGGAACCGCCGCAGGGCAAAGCCCAGCGCCCCCGCCAGCAGAGCATCTGCCCCGCAGGTGAGCAGCAGGTCTACCCCGCCGCCGGTGGGGCCGAAGGCAAAGCAGACGGCTCCCAGCCCCAGGGCTCCGCAGCTCGCCAGCAGGGCGGGCCGGAACCGACCCGGCCAGAGCCACCGTGCCGCCACAGCGGCCCCGATGGCGCAGAGCAGACAGATGCTGTCCAGCGACAGCGCCCCGAACCCATGGAGCAGCAGCCCCAGCACTGCCCCGGCCGCACAGGCAGCGAAGCAGTCCTCCGCAAAGCCGAGCGTCAGCCCCAGCCCGAAGGGGATGAGTGCCCCATACAGCACCGCCCAGCCGCCGAGCAGCCCGGCCAGAAAAGCCGAACTCTGCCGCAGGGCCGGGCGGACAGCTGCGCGCGGCAGCAGCGCCGCTGCAAAAGGATGGAGGGTATCCTGCCTGAGAAGATCGTGCATAAAAAATCCCCGCTTTCCGGCGGGGATCGTTTGCGTTGTTCTGTTTCCCGCGCCTTGTGCATATACTGTAGCGCGGCCGCCGGGCGGTTTTTGGGAGGGTGAAGCGAAGCGGCATCCTTTTGCTAAAACCAAGAAAAAAGCCCTGCGGCGTACAAAAACCGCAGAGCTTTTTGGGAATTTTAGAAGATTCAGCCGTTCAGCTTCTCGATGGCGGCTTTCACGCGGGCAAGGGTCGTCTCGCGGCCCATCATGCAGGCGAGGTCGGTGCCGCCGCCGGGGGTGCGCTGTCTGCCGGACAGGGCGATGCCCAGCGGGTAGAGCAGCCAGCCGTTCTTCTTGCCCAGCTCTTCGGCCTTGGCCTTGCAGGCATCAAAGACGGCGTCGCGGTCGGAGAAGTCCAGAGCCGCATCACTCAGCACGGGCAGCAGTGCTTCCAGCGCTTCCTTTGCGGACTCCGGGGTGGTCTTCTGCTTCTTGTTGGTGTACAGGCTCACGTCGTACTCCGGCATCGCATCGAAGAAGTCCAGCTGCGCGGGGATCTCGCCCAGTACCTCGCAGCGGGGCTGCAGGTTGGCGCAGAGCAGCTTCTTGTCAATGGGGGTGTGGACGGCCTGGTCGATCCAGGGCTCCGCCGCAGCCAGGAATGCGTCCGGGCTCAGGCGACGGATATACTCCGCGTTGATGGCCCGCAGCTTGAGCGGGTCGAAGATGGCCGGAGACTTGGAGATGCCGTCCGGGCTCCAGACCTTGCGCAGCTCGTCGAGGGAGAAGATCTCCTGCTCGGCGTATTCGCCTCTGGGGCTCCAGCCCAGCAGGCAGATATAGTTCAGGATGGCAGCGCTCAGGTAGCCCTTGGCGCGCAGATCCTGATAGCTTGCATCGCCGTTGCGCTTGGACAGCTTGTTCTGGGCGTCCTTCATGACCGGCGGGCAGTGGATATAGGTGGGGATCTCCCAGCCGAATGCCTGGTACAGCAGGTTGTATTTGGGAGTGGAAGACAGGTACTCGCTGCCGCGGATGACATGGGTGATGCCCATCAGGTGGTCGTCCACGACGTTGGCGAAGTTGTAGGTGGGCATTCCGTCGGTCTTGATGAGGATCTGGTCATCCATCTCGCTGTTCTCGACCTCGATGTGGCCGTAGACCACATCGTCGAAGCCGGTGATGCCGGTGCGGGGGATCTTCTGGCGGATGACATAAGGCTCTCCGGCGGCCAGACGCTTCTGGACCTCCTCTTCAGGCAGGTCGCGGCAGCAGCCGTCGTAGTGGGTCATCTCGCCGTTGGCGCGCTGCTCGGCGTGCAGCGCTTCCAGGCGCTCCTCGGTGCAGAAGCAGTAATATGCCTTGCCCTCAGCGACCAGCTGTTCGGCATACTGCTTGAACATCCCCATTCGCTCGCTCTGGACATAGGGGCCGACCGGGCCGCCGATGTCCGGGCCTTCGTCCCAGTTCAGCCCGGCCTCGCGCAGGGTGTTGTAAATGACGTCCACAGCGCCTTCCACATAGCGGCCCTGGTCCGTGTCCTCGATGCGGAGGATGAAGGTGCCGTCCTCGTGCTTGGCCATCAGGTAGGTGTACAGCGCGGTGCGCAGGTTGCCAACGTGCATATAGCCGGTGGGCGAGGGGGCAAAACGGGTGCGGACTTTATTGCTCGGCATAAAAAACGCTCCTTATCTATATCGGCAAATAAATTTGTGAATTGCTACCCTTTAGTTTAACTGTTCAGCGCGATTTTGTCAACGAGGAGACGCGAAGAACGGCCGGAAGGGGGCGTTCTCTCCCGGAAACGATCAAAATCGTCGAATCTGCCCAATTTTCGGAGAAAAACTTTGGAGCGAAACGCTGCCGAAACGATTGACAAACGGCGCAGAAAACGGTCAAATAAAAACGACACATTTCAACACATTCGGGCGGAGGTAGAAACGATGAAACAAAAATCGTTCGATGCAGTGCGGCAAAAGAGCAGGGCACTTGCGGTGCTGCTCTGTCTGGCCGTTCTGCTGCTGACCGGCTGCGGCGGAGGCGGGGCAGCTGCACCGGAACCGCCCGCGTCTGCTCCGGCGGCGGGTAGAACGGACGAGGACACGGCTTCTTCCCCGGCGGCACCCGCGCCTTCGGAACCGGAATCGGTGTCCAGTTCGACGGCCGTGTCTGAGCCGGAAGCGGAATCGCCGCAGGAACCGGAGGTGGAAGACTTTCTCCGCTGTGAGCCGATGAATTACACCAGCGTGTCGGCGGTCTGCTCCGGGCAGGAGGGCACCCTCATCGTGGTCAAAGTCCGCGTGGAAAATACGACGGGACAGGTCGTCCATGCGTTCAACACCAGCGCATCGCTTGGGAACGTGACGGTGGACAACGCAGTGGACGGCATGTCTGCGGACCGGGTCGCTGCGGGCAAGGCCGCAGAACATCTGACGGCGGTGCTCCGGACGACGCAGGAGACCGTGGTGAAAAAGCCGGTCATTGCAGCCCTTGAAAGCGCAGCCGAAGCCCTGCAGCCGGGGCAGATCGCGGTGGCGTATGGGTATGTATTCCTCCCGGCCAGCGAAGGCAGCTGGACACGGGCGGATTTTCTGTGGAAGGAGCAGGCCATCGGCAGCTTGACGCCGAAGAAGAAGCCGCAGGCCCCTGCGGAGTCGGCTGCGCCGTCGGGCAGTACCGCCGCTTCGGCACCGTCCGCAAAGCCGGAGCCGCCGGCCAGCTCTGAGCGCCCGGCCGCGTCGGAACGCCCTGCCGTCTCGGAGCCGCCCGCAGCTTCGCAGCCCATGGCATCGCCGGGCAGCCCGGCCGGGTCCGAACCGTCCTCGCAGCCGGAGACGTCAGCTGGGTCCGAACACCCCGCTGCATCCGAGCCACCGGCCTCGCCGCCTGCATCCAGCGCACCGTCGGCCCCGGAAACACCGGCAGCTTCCGGGACGCCTGCTTCGTCGGAAGTGCAGGAGCCGGATACGTCCGCGGCGTTCCCGGAGTTTACTGTGCTGGGGCAGACCCTGACGCCGTCCGGTTTCTGTGTGCACTTCCAGGTGAAGAACCACACAAAGGAGACGCTGGACCTGGAAAATACCGCCGCACAGTTTACGGATGCTGCGGATGGGACGTTCCGGGAAGACCGGCTCTACCAGAGCGGCACAAAGAGCCGCTGGATCGCTTCGCTCTGTTATCTGACGAACGGGGCGCAGACGGACGAATATCCCTGCTACGTCGTCACGTCGGCCCGGAGCACCGTGCTGAAGCCGGGGGCCTCGGCGGAGATCTGGGTCTACGGGCACCTGTCGGACACGGACAAGGTGTCTCTGGTCGCCGTGTCGCTCTCTGCCTGCTGCGGCGGCAAAACGTGCCCCATCCCGGACGAAGATGCCCTGTTTCTGGTGCCGGGACGGAATGGCTCGAAGCGTGGGGCGAGCAGCAAAAAATCTTAAAAAAATCCCAAGAACCGGAACTTTTCGCCCGGAGGCGGACTGCCTTCGGGCGTTTTTGTGCCCATTCCAAAAACATCCGGGAAGTTTTTGTCGAAAAGGACCGCAAGCGTTGACGAAGCAGGAACTATTTTGTATACTAATGAAGCACTGGAACAATTTTCCTATCACCGGATTTATGGCCGGGCAGCGTGGCCCGGAAAAATGAGGAAAATACGAGAAGCAGTGCGAATTAGAAAAAGGAGAAGCACAAAATGAAAAGTACAGGAATCGTTCGCGGGATCGATGCGCTGGGGCGGATCGTTCTGCCCAAGGAGCTGCGCACCAGCATGAAGCTGGAAACGGATGCAAAGCTCGAAATCTTCGTTGATGGAGACGCCATCGTCCTCAAAAAGTACCGCCCGAAGGGGAGCTGCGACTTCTGCGGGACCGTCGATGAGCGGGCCGTGCAGTTCGCAGGCTACTGCATCTGCTCCGCCTGCCGGAAGAAGATCGGTGCCCTCTGAGCACGGGCCACAAAAAGGAGAAGACGCTATGAGCCAGATGATCGATTTTACGCTGCCGTCGAGTGCACCGGGACGGATGCTTCATGCGTTCCGCTGTGTGCCGGAGGGCGAAGTGCGCGCCATCGTACAGCTCTCGCACGGGATGGTGGAGTTCATCGACCGCTACAAACCGCTGGCCGAGTACCTCGCCGCACGGGGCATCCTCGTGACCGGAAACGACCATCTGGGCCATGGCGGGTCCATCCGGACCAGGGCCGACTACGGCTATTTTGCCGAGCCGGACGGCAACCGGGCAGTGCTGGATGACCTCCACGCCATGACCGTCTTGACGAAACAGCTCTACCCCGGTGTGCCGTATTTCCTGCTGGGCCACAGCATGGGCTCGTTCTATGCACGGCAGTATCTGTGCGAGTGGGGCAGTGAGCTGGACGGTGCCATCATCCTGGGGACCGGCTTCCAGCCGAAAGCGCTGGTCGCGTTTGCCCGCACGGTCTGCCGGGTGCTGGCGGTCTTTTTCGGCTGGCAGCATCGCAGCCGGCTGGTGGCGGAGCTTTCGTTCCTGGGCTACAACAAGGGACTGGAGGGCCGCACCACCCACGACTGGCTCAACCGCGACCATGCCGAGGTGGACAAGTACCTCGCCGATGAGCGGTGCACCTTCACGTTTACGCTGAATGCCTATTACAGCATGTTCACGGGCATCCTGCGGCTGTACGACCCGGCCTTTCTGGCCCGGATGCCGAAAGATCTGCCGGTGCTCTTCCTGGCCGGTGATGCCGACCCGGTGGGCGAGCGCAGTGCGGGCGTCAGGCGAGCCGTGCAGAGCATGAAGGATGCCGGGATGCGGGACGTGCAGGTCAAGTTCTACCCCGGTGCCCGGCACGAGCTTCTGGTGGAGACGAACCGGGCCGAAGTCTTTGCCGACATCGGCGATTTTGTGGAACGGCACCTTCCCTGAGCGGCATTGCCGTGAAATCGGGATGGGTGTTCGGAAGATGAAAAAAGACACCTCATGGCGAGGTGTCTTTTTTCATAGGGTGATGGTGGGCCAGGCAGGACTTGAACCCGCGACCAAGCGGTTATGAGAACGTCGCTAATTTTGAAATCCCGTTTTTCTTGTGAAATTTTGTGACTATCTGATAATTCCATGAAAGTGCCTTTGTGTACTTTGACGTAACTTTTGGTATCTTTTTGTCTCTAAAACGGCTCTTTGTAGGTGAAACGGTAGGTGAAAATTTTCACCTACGAAACTCGACACTTACTGTTACCATTTTGGCTTTACATGGCTCACTTTCAAAAAAGAAGGTGAGCTTTTTCTTTTGTAGAAATTGGGAAGGGGGTTTCCACATGAACACACCCATACAGTTGAAAATCCGAGGCCACACCAAATGACGCTGGACTACTTCTATGGTCAGTCGGGCGAGTTGTTCTCTTACTTCCGCATCCCGAAAGCACTGTTCCAAGACCACCGTTTCCGGCAGCTCTCCACCGATGCCCGGACGCTGTACGGCATCCTGCTAGACCGCATGAGCCTTTCGGCAAAGAATGGCTGGCTGGACGAGCAGGGCCGGGTGTATATCATCTACACCGTCCGGGAAGTGCAGGAATCTCTCTGCTGCGCCGAGCATAAGGCGGTCAAGCTGTTCCGGGAACTGGAGGACTTCGACCTTATCGAGCGTAAACGCCGTGGTCTGGGCAGACCCAGCCTGATCTACGTCAAGGACTTTTCCTCCGGCTTGCCAAAAGCGCAAGTACAGAATTGCCCAAACAGCAATTCTGGTGCTGCCGAAAGCGCAATTCTGGAGCAGCCAAAACCGCAAGCAAATAAGACTGATAAGAATAAAACAGAGTGGAATGATCCTGACCTTATCTATTCCGGGGGCATCCGGGAACAGCTTGAGGATTATTTTTATCAGGCGTTAGAGGTAGACCTTTTGCTCCGGCTCTGCCCGGACGAGGAGGACACCATCTACCAGATCGTAGACTTGCTTGTGGATACCTGTTCCACCAAGCGCAAGATGCTGCGGATTGCCGGAGATGACAAGCCCACCGAGGTGGTACGCAGTCGGCTGAAAAAGCTGAACGCCGACCACATCCGTTTCGTGCTGGGCTGTCTGGCAGAAAACACTGCCCCGGTGCGGAACGTGAAGCAGTATCTGCTGGCGATGCTCTACAATGCGCCCACCACCATGAACCTCTACTATCAGAATAAGACGAACCACGACTTTGCGCGCGGTTCACCGGGGAGGTGATGTTATCGAAAAAGCACATCCGCAAACGGAACAGATACAACAGCTTCCCGTTGACGAACTGCACCCTTTTGTGAACCATCCATTTAAGGTGCAGGACGATGAAGCTATGGCTGAAACAGTAGAAAGCATCTCACAGCGCGGCATCCTTTCGCCGCTGATTGCCCGACCACGACCAGAGGGAGGGTATGAAATTATATCCGGGCATCGCCGTCAATATGCAGCGAAAAAGGCTGGACTGGACACCGTGCCAGTCATTGTCCGCAACATGACAGATGATGATGCCATCATTCTGCTCGTGGACAGCAATATCCAGCGCGAGAACATCCTGCCCAGCGAAAGAGCCTTTGCATTTAAGATGAAGATGGATGCCATTAAACGGCAGGGCGCACGTTCAGATTTAACTTCGGCGCAAGTTGCGCCGAAGTTGAGTTCTGAAAAAATCGGAGAAGATTCGGGAATGAGCAAAGATACCGTAAAACGCTATATTCGCTTGACGAATCTCACTCCTAAGCTGCTGGAACTTGTAGACGATAAGAAAATTTCGTTTACCCCTGCTGTGGAATTGTCCTATCTGGATGAAAAGCAGCAGTACGATTTCATGGAAGCGATGGACACCACTCAAAATGCTCCCTCTCTTTCCCAAGCCCAGCGGATAAAAAAGCTGGCACAGCAGGGAAAGTTCAACTACGATGCGGTTTATGACATTATGAACGAAGTCAAAAAGAGTGAGCTGGACGCGGTGACCATCAAAAACGAGACCCTGCGCAAATACTTTCCGCGCAGTTACACGCCCCGGCAAATGGAAGAAAAAATCATTCAGCTTTTGGATGCGTGGCAACAGCAACGGCAGCAAGCCAAGCTGAAAAAGCGCAAGCAGGAAGCAGAACGATGAACGTAAGACCCGATTGGGTCTTTTTTGGTTGCAAAAACTTGGAGGTAACGCCTATGAACAATACGATTCCTTTTCACTCCGCAACTCACGCTCCGCAGATCACGGTGGATGTGAACATCCTGTCCATGCTGAAGCAGGCAGCATCCTGCTTGACCGAAATGGCAAGCGAGAATGTCTACCTTGCCGCCATCGGCCCGGACATGGAACTGACCATTATCATGGAGGAGGATGCCCCTTCCGTTCTTCCCTGTTTCGACGAGGAGGATGCCCTGATTACCGTGAAGGGTGCGCCGCTGTTTATCAGCTACAATCCGGCGCAGGTTCTCAAGCTGGCAGGCAAGCGGTACCTGACCGGCCCGGTGATTTTCTACCGCACCGATGGGCACAGAGCCATCGTATCCCTGACGGTGGAGGATATTTATCGCTTTCAGACCTATCTGGAAGATCACAGTACCACCCTGATGGCAGACGACCAGAAGCTGCCCTGCATCTGCATCGACTGAGGTGTGCTATGCTGAACTTTTTTATCGGTTTCGCTTTTTTTGAGTTCGGCGCACTCTGTGGCTTTTTCGCGGCTGCGCTGATGCAGGCGGCAAGGGATGGTGATGAACGTGCAGGAAGAAGTCGAGCAGAAAACATTCAACATTGTGGTGTCCACCACGAAGCTGACCGCCCGGACGATTCTGAGCGCTGGACGGACAGCACTTCAGCAGTATCAGTCAAAATTACTGGCCGATAAATCAAGCGGCAAGCAGAGCGTCCGAATGCTCCTGCGGCAGAATCGCGGCGTTTCCAGTGTGGAAATCGACAAAACCAATATTCGGGGATTTGAGCGGTACGCCAAAAAGTACGGCATCGACTATGCCATCCGCAAGGACACCTCCGAGGTGCCGCCCCGGTATCTGGTCTTTTTCAAAGCCCCGGACGCAGACGCTTTCAATGCCGCATTCAAGGAATACTCGGCGTCACTTTTGAGTAAAACCAAGCGTCCTTCTGTGCTGGAAAAGCTGCATGAGTTGGTGCAGGCGGCGGCAGAACTCCCCGGCAAAGTCCGGCACAAGGAACAGGAGCGCGGACTGTGACCACGAAAAAGCTGACAAAGCTGCTGGCACTGTATCTGCCCTATATTTTGCTGGGGCTGGTGGCAACGAACTTTGGTGAAGCATGGCGGCTTGCGGAGGGCAAAGAACTGGGAGATAAGATCATGTCCATGATGGGCACCGTTCCGCTGGCATTTGCAAACCCTCTGCCCAGCCTGCACCCGCTTGATTTGCTGGTGGGCTTGTGCTGCGGCGCAGGGTTACGGCTGGCAGTCTATTTGCGTGGCAAAAACGCCAAAAAGTACCGCCACGGCATGGAGTATGGCTCTGCCCGGTGGGGTACGCCCAAGGACATCGAACCTTTTATGGCACCCAAGTTTGCCGATAACATCATTTTAACCAAGACAGAGCGGCTAATGATGAGCAACCGCCCACCGGACCCCAAGAACGCCCGGAATAAAAACGTGCTGGTGGTCGGCGGCTCTGGCAGCGGCAAGACCCGGTTTTGGCTCAAGCCCAACCTTTTACAATGTCACAGCTCCTATGTGGTCACTGAC
>ERZ1026890.553-NODE-553-length-20801-cov-79.654439_pt1 | contig 20801 bp, 16 predicted proteins | sample MGYA00380175_ERZ1026890 | MGnify/ENA primary metagenome ERZ1026890 (study PRJEB33269, sample SAMEA4719811) | human gut metagenome | biome: human-associated habitat; feature: organic feature; material: feces | place: Cameroon | collected 2013-10 ...
CAGGAGGAGACGAATGCTGTGGCAGGAGGAGACGAATGCTGTGGCAGGAGGAGACACATTCTGAACACTTATAACTAGAGTTTGCTGTATAATACTAAAACTGAGTCCACTTAAAAAAGTCCCGAATCATATTTTTTGTCTTTGTAACTTATTGACAATCAATGGCACTTTTTCGTAAAAATGACTTTTTCAAGTGGGCTCAGAAAATAAAATCTGTTTTCTGTTTCAATCCACACACCCACGAAGGGTGTGACAGGTCTTGCTGTCATCATCTGGCGGAAGTTCTTCGTTTCAATCCACACACCTACGAAGGGTGTGACAGATAGTGCTCATAGTGGTCAGGCTCCGTGTCCTTGTTTCAATCCACACACCCACGAAGGGTGTGACTCAGGACTTCTGCGACTACTATAAGTATCTCAAGTTTCAATCCACACACCCACGAAGGGTGTGACACGCTGAAGCCATGATTTACTACCATCATCCAAAGTTTCAATCCACACACCCACGAAGGGTGTGACACGCCCAGGGCTGCATAGATACCTTCAGCAGTTGTGTTTCAATCCACACACCCACGAAGGGTGTGACGTCTATCAGTACGTAATCAAAAGCCTCCAGGATAGTTTCAATCCACACACCCACGAAGGGTGTGACTTACTTCATCCGTCATAAGATGCTGAACTTTAAGTTTCAATCCACACACCCACGAAGGGTGTGACTTGCAGCTGGTAAGTATACACTTAAACAGACCGAGTTTCAATCCACACACCCACGAAGGGTGTGACCAGCAGAACCTAAAGCAGTACACTTTTTAAAATGGTTTCAATCCACACACCCACGAAGGGTGTGACACAAATCTTATGATAAGCCAATAAAGGCAAAATAGTTTCAATCCACACACCCACGAAGGGTGTGACCTTATCCATCTTCTTCTCCCACGACATGAACCAGGTTTCAATCCACACACCCACGAAGGGTGTGACTGACTGTTCGCATCTGTTCGCACCTGTTCGGTGTTGTTTCAATCCACACACCCACGAAGGGTGTGACAGCCCTTTTCTTTTCCATTCTCATCCTGATAAACGTTTCAATCCACACACCCACGAAGGGTGTGACATTAATGTTTAGTGATTATGGCAAGACAAGCAAAGTTTCAATCCACACACCCACGAAGGGTGTGACTACCTGAGATGCAAAATCAGGATCGTTACTATTCTGTTTCAATCCACACACCCACGAAGGGTGTGACTGGCAACAGCTCAAGGCAGTTAGCATCAAGATCTTAGTTTCAATCCACACACCCACGAAGGGTGTGACAAGCAGATTTCGGTGCAGTTATTCAGTCGCGCAAGTTTCAATCCACACACCCACGAAGGGTGTGACTGCATATTCAGCAAATAGCTGAATATCATGATGCAAAGATAATTATTTTGCGAAAGATGGCAAAATAATTACACGTAAAATATTATAAAAAGCATAATATTTGTAAGTCACTGATTTTAAGAAGGTGCGAAACTATAGGGTATTTTGCAATACTATAGGTTCGCACCCTCATACATTAAATGATAAGCTCACCAGTTAAGTCAAGCCCCATATCCTTACCCAAAGTCTCAACTTTACGTTTCCAATTTTTCCCAAGATTATAGAATCTAATACTATCTTGTTCGGTATCAATAATCCCTTTCAACTGGTCCCTCAATACGAAAAACTGAGATTCCGTCAAAATACACTCAAAAACAGAGTTTTGAACTCTCTTTCCATAATTTAAACACGCTCTTGCTACATTGCGTAAACGTTTTGCACCATGAGCCGAGGTAATGTTTACATCATAAGTAATCAATACAAACATACACTACTTGATTAAAAATACTGGATAATCATCAATATCCTTACGAATGAATCTCGCCAACAACATTGCTTGAACATAAGGAAGAAGACCTATACTTACCTTTTCATTTAAATAAGGATGAATAATCTGCTCCTTCTTTCTGTTTTGCCAAGCAGACAATATAATCTTACGCCCCGAGTCTGTCATGACGATACCTTCGTCCCCCTGCTTGACGAAATCTTTGATGGTAATCTGTTTTCTGTTGATTAAAGATAGAACCAATCTATCACCCAAATATGCTCGCAGCTCCTCCATCATATCCAAAGATAAAGATGCACGCCCTGGTCTTAAAGTATGCATAAACCCTACATACGGATCCAAGCCTACAGTCTCCAAAGCCGATGTCATATCATTACATATAAGAGTATATACGAAAGATAACATCGCATTAATCGCATCTTTTGGTGGACGACGATTGCGACCTTCAAATACAAAATCTTCTTTCTGGTTTAGAAAAAGACGTGAGAATACACCAAAATAAGCAGTGGCAGCTTCTCCTTCTATTCCCCTCACACTATCTATAGATTCAGCATTCAAAACTCTTCTTTTGCACCGAAGCAGTTCCTCGCAAACACGTTCTATAGCCTCATCATCTCCATTGTCTCTAATAAAGCGACGCAAGATATTACGATAGTTTTGGATTTTTCCTCCTATGAAAAGTTTACTGAGATGAAGAGCATAGTTAGGTTCATCAGAATTCTTATATTGTGCTTTTCTCATCAAAACGTTTCCCCTAGTCGGACCTTGCGAACGGCTGATATATCTTCCTTGTGGTGAAAGGAAGGTTAGAGAAACATTGTTATCTGCACACAGTTTCATCAATCCTGGACTTGCCCCCATATAACCAAAAGTAATAATTTGCTCTATATTATGGATAGGAATACGGAATATCTCGTTTTGCTTCACAGATACCACAACATTTAACCCATCTTTACTTAGATAGGCTTCAGGTGTGGTCACGTATAATGTATTAAGTAATATCCTCATATAGATTTTTGTTTAAATAGGTTGATACTAGAGTACAATCACTCATTTCTGGCATACAGAGATTTACCAGAGAACAATTCTTGCAATGGTGCTGTTTGTTAGCTTTTGGCAAGATACCGCTTTTAAATACCTCGTGCATCTGACGGGCACATTGAATAGTCGTACTTCTTAATGACTCAGAAATAGAAATTGTTTCTCTATGTTTTACTTCATCATAATACAATGCACCGTATGGAATATGGATACCATACATTTCTTCAAGACACATTGCCTGGGCAGCCAATTGTACTTCATCTCTTTCATCAGGCTTATGATGACCTCTTTTATACTCCACAGGGTATGGTTTCCAATATCCTTTGTAGCGATTATGAGTTATAGCATCTTCTGATGAATCAGCAGGAATAAGTTCTACAGCATCAGTTACACCATATAACCCTAATTCTTTAGAGGCTATATGGAGGGAACGAAGCGTGATAACATCACCATTTTTTTGACGATAGAAGGGATTATCTACATTCTTGTGCAGAATCTGCCCTTCTGTCGTCAGCTTGTTTTCAGCCCATTGTTGCTCGATATGAATCAAAGCCCATTGTCGGGGGCAGAACATAAAGTGCTGTATCCCCGACAACATGAGCATTTCGTCTTCAGTATACATGATGATACTAAATCAATTCTTCAACTGATACACCAGGATATTTCTCATCCAACTCCTCTTGGGTAGGAACAGTAACGTCATAATCGCCAAATGCACGTGGTACATCTGTATTCTTCTTGATTTTCACCAAATCAAACAATTTATTCGCTGGAGCATTACCCAGAACAGAATCATGTTTGAATACGATTAATTTCTGAGCACTCATCAAACCCCTTGCTGCAGAACGGTCAACATCAAACATGTTCTTCAATGCATCAAAGAAAAGTTCCAGGTCTTCCTCTGAGAAGCCCGTTTGTTTGGCAAGGTTGGCAGAGATGAAGCCATGACAAACATAGAGGCCATAAGGGACAGTTGCTTTGCGACCCATAGTTCTGTTGTCACCTTTCTGCTTTTCTGCTTCATTTTCTGTAGCGACCGCCATTCGAGTAATAGAATGTTCAGCAGTTGCAATTGAATCTACAGAGCGAGCAAATGTAAGCTGAATAGGACCTCTTACCTGTCCTGCATTCTTTCCTGTAGACATTACAGCACCAAAAGTACGAATATCATAATAGTTCTTGCACATAAACAAACGAGCAGCAGCAGTTTTGTCTTTTGCGCTCTTGACTTCTGAGTCATCATGTGCCTTATCTATCTCATTGTTGAGAACGGCTTTCTCCTTGATAAAGATATCATAGCCATCAACCAAGCCTTTAGCCACTTGTACATAGTTACGGACCTTACGTTTCAAGCATACATCAGTAACTAAGCCCATACCTGTCTCTGCATCCACACGAGGAAGATTACCTGCATCAGGATCTCCATTAGGATTGCCATCTTGAACATCAAAAATGTAAACGAAATCAATTTTATTTTTTAAATCAGCCATAATACTTATATTTTAATCGTTAATATTTTCATCTTTATTTTCTTCCTCTTTCTTCGTAAAGAACTCTTGTTTCTGATGGTAGTATCCTATAAAGAATCTACCCTGGTCTTGAAGATCAAGATGTGTAGGGAAACCTGTTGCAGGAATCTTATCCATAATCTCCTGCTTCATCTTCTCAAAGAAGATTTTTTTACCCTGATTCGACAACTTCTCCATGTGATGTGAAGAAAGATTAAGAATTGTAGCAAACACTGAAGCTGGTGTTGCACTGGCAGCATTCATATATCTTTCACGTATGCTGCTACCTCCATTTGCATCTACTTGAATCTTATCAAGAACTGCAAAAAGACGACCACATAAGTAGCCTTGATTAGTGTTACTTTTGTCCAACATAATTTCTATTTTTTTATTATTACTATTTGTTCTATTGAGATATGCCTTGATGATTGCCATACGAGCAATACGAATTGCATCTTTGCTGCCAGACTCTGCTCTTATTCTGCGAATGCATGCAGAAAATAAAGTGAATGGATATGGCGTTCCTTGAAAGATACTTTTTACAATTGATTCTGTGAGATTTGGAGTGATATTATTTCTCCATTTTCCATCATTACTATGGCGTGTTACAGCAGACAACATACTATCAATTGCCATATAAGGTTTTCCATCTTTGCGAGTATCTTTGATTTCCATATCTTTAAAATGACACAGTATCTTTCCAGCAAATTCTTTCAGAGAACATTCAGACCAATATACAACGGCTATTCTTGCCGAATTTGGAGCCAAACCAAGAATATAGAAACGGTCTTCTAATGATGTTTTCAAACTTCCAGAATATATAGCCGTAAATACTTTGCGCACTTGCTCTATCTTAGCATTTGGATCATCAACCTCTTCTTCAATATATCCCAACAGGTCAAAGAGGCTACCTTCAGTCTGTTCTGCTGCCTCGCTGTTAGAGGACGCCCAAAAGACAAAAGTTCGATTACCTACACTAAACTTATTGTGAGAACCTTTTTGCAGCATAGCGTTAAGAGAAGTGGTATAGGCAAATTCTGCTTTTTTAGATATTGGAGCATTACCACATTTCTTCTTGCCATAGGAATCATAGCCAGAGTTAACCTGGAATGCAACTAATTTTGCAGTTGCCTGACTTCCAGGAATCATTGTTGCGGTTGTCGTATCAACAGTAATATCCCTATTTCCTGTTATTAAACAAATATCTTTTTCACCATTCATCTTCTCAGCTTCATCCAATTGCAAGAGTTCTCTTTTTTCTGCAATAATCTTTAAGTCACCCTCAATTCTAAATGAAAATGTAGAATACTTCTTTGACAAGTTCTTTTTTATATCTTCCCACAAACTATCTTGTTTAATAGAGGACAGAATTTCATCTTTATCTTGCTGGTAGAACTTACAGACTAAAGACAACTCATAACTATCAGGATAGGAGTGGAAAATTGAAATTAATTTGTTTTTAAAAGCATCTAGACAACTTTGCTCTTTAATAGAACGTTTATTCTCTAATTCTTTCAGCTCTTCTTTGGCTTTCTCGTATGCACTTTGAGCAGCTACCGATTGGGCAGCCTGCTTCTCCAACAGGTCAACTTGTTCTTTACATTTATCAACCTCTTTGTCCATATCTGCATACCCTAATACATAAGTACTATTATCATACAAATAATTAGCAACTATTGCACTTGAGCGTCCTACATGCTTCTTTACAAGATATGTTCTTGCCTGACTCTTACCCGTACGGCAATCTTCGAAGCGAACAAACCTTCCCTCTTTAGAAAGGACTATAATGAAACCAATCTCTTTTTCTTCCATACCAGGCATTGGAAGATCACCGCATCTATTATAATAGTCATATAATGCTTTTAGTATCATTTTAAAATCTCCTCACTATTAATTGGTGGAACAATAATTACGCCATCTTTCATCTGTGGACGATAGAACATTGGCTGGATGTTCTTCTTATCAGCAAAGTCCATATCATAGAGCATGATTCCTAAGTCTTTAGTACCACCTTGCTCTTCAGATATTGGTGGAGTCAATGCCTCATCATCAGGATTAACGAGACGGAAAGAGGCAGAGAACTCACGAGTACCAAGATAAGGCTGATTGAAGCATTGTCCCTTGCTTGCTCTACGCTCAAACATCTGATAATACTTCATCGGATTCTCATCTTTACCCGGCTCATGAGAAAACAAATCACCTTCTGCCTTTCGTTTCGATACAGAACGGAACTCCATCTTTGCCCAAATTCGATAACCAACATCTTTTAAAAGCAAAGTATTTTTCTGCTGACGTTTTTCCTCTATAAAGATGACAGATTTACTAGCAACCGCCCCCACCTCATTTCTTCTTACAGAAGTCCATTTGATAGGTTTCAACACCTCTATCTTGGTTATCTGCCAATGAATGGCAGGCTTCCAAAATATAGCCTCGAATATAGCTCGTGCTGCTGATGGAGTAATCACATCATAGCTTACACGTTCAACTTTCAGTTCGGGTCTTGTGAAACAAGCCATATCGCCCCACACCTCCAAACAATATTCTTTATCAGTATATTCCATACCATTATATTTTTATTGTATTAATACTTCATTTGCCCAATTATTATCGATGCGCAAGCCTATATGTTCATCATACTGCTGTTTATAATCGACAACAAAGAGTCCCTCTTTTTTCTCACTAACGACACCCATATCTAACAAAGACTTAAAATCTGTCTTATTGATATTTATCATATACTTCGACAGCTTCTTTATCAGTATATATGAAGGTCCCTTTTCCAATAGCTGTTGTATAAGCTCGAAACTATTTCTCCAACAGACAACAACATTGATACCATTATCTTCAATCATCTGAAACTCTTTTGCAGCAGTAGCAAAACATATTTCCTTAGGATTATAAAGATAATGCTTCATATTCTTTACATCGAAACATTCCTTTCTGCAATATAATTGCTTGAAATATGATGTCATCACATCTGGAGCAAACCAATCTATCCCTGTACCAAGACTTAATCTTGCATTATTTGCAGCCTGCATTTCTCCTTTAGGAAGATTATGCTCTTTAGACAAAGAAAAGACATAAGTAGTACTCAAACCATTCTTTCCTTCTCGATTACATCGGCCGGCAGCTTGCAATACAGAGTCAAGTCCAGCTTCTTGCCTATATACAATAGGAAAATCTATATCAACTCCAGCTTCTATCAATTGCGTGGAGACAACACGAATAACTTCATTTGTATCGTCCTTTAGAGCATTTTTGAGTTTTTCTAACGTCTCGCTAATATGTGCCGGACACATCATTTTGGAAAGATGTAATGTAATCCCTTCTTGAGGCAAACGTGCATAGAGTTCTCTAGCATCACGACGTGTATTCACAATACAAAGCACTCTTTTATGCTTACTCAACATCTCAGCAACCTCATCATACGTTCTCCCTTCGTTATTGATACTTAACTTTACCCTTCGTAACTTGTCATGCAACCTAAACTCACTAGGAATGATTTCTGTAATATGGTCAATTCCTTTGAATGCAGCTTTCGGATTACAGCCTTCAATAAGTCCACTTAACACGGGCTGACTTGCCGTAGTGAACAAGAAAGAAACATTGAATAGTTTATGATACGTTTTCAATGAATCCACAACAGGCTGAAGATAGTCCATCGGAAGCGTTTGCACCTCATCTAAGATTATGACACTATTGACTATATTGTGGAGCTTCCTACAAACAGATGGCTTATTGCTAAACATAGATTCAAATAATTGCACATTAGTTGTTACAATTATCGGATAGTCCCAATTTTCTGTCGCCAACTTCATTTTCTCCTGAAGTCTATCATCTTTAATATGTTCAGGATCCACATTACTATGATGCTCCAAAACATTCTCTTCTCCAAAGATGCTCCGTAGAACTGATGCTGTCTGAACTATGATACTTGTATATGGAATGGCTATAATAATTCTTTTCTGACCATTTCTGATAGCATGCTTCATTGCCCATACCAAAGAAGACAAAGTTTTTCCTCCACCAGTTGGTACCGTCAAACTATAAAACCCGATTTCAGTATCTGACATTTTAATACATTGCTGCTGGACTTGATTTCTTATAGCATTTACATTAGAATAATCTGCTTTAGCTTTCAAATCCTTCAGTTTATTTTCGAGTAAAGGCAACAATTCATATAACGTAGCTTTATTACGTCTTAACATAGAAGATTCTTTATCCATAAAAGCTTCTGTATCAAGAAAGTCAGCATCCACCAAACACGAAAACATCATACGAGCTAAATGATGAAAATCATTAGTTTGAATCTTAAAAGCAGGTACATTTAATTTTTCCTTTCCTATATTGATATTAACTTCTGCAGGAATATCCTGATTAAGAATTCCTTCTATCTCATCATAATCATGTAAGCCTGTATGATGAGACACTATTTGATTAACGAAGAAAATATCAGCAGATTTACCATAAAGTTTTCGTGCCAAAACTCCACCAATAAATGCATGGTTATAATTACCACAAACTTTAATATCAGGCTCATATCCACTCTCTTTTTTAATATGCTGCTGAAAAGCATGTGATTCCTTACCCTTGTCATGAAGCTGCCCCAAAACTTTCCCCCATTCACTCATACCAAATTCACCAGCGAAACGAGAAGCAAGCCTAGCTACACCAACAGAATGTTCCTCATTAGATTGTATAATCCAACGCCCTACATTATCTTGATATATATGTGATATTAATTCTGCCATTTTCAATTTACCATTATCGAATTTAATCATTTTTCTCTACTAATGATTCTAGTTAAAGAATACCAAACATATCGAAGACGATTTGTTCATTATTATTCTGCTTCATATCTTTCTATTTTGAATCAAAATCAATCTGTTTTAACAGTTTCCATCTTCCTGTACGTGGAGCACCAATATGACAAATCATATCGGCCTTTTGTAATATAGAAAGTTCTCGTTCTATGGTGCGCTGAGGGATTCCCGACATTACCGCCATTTGTTTGGCGGTAATATCGAAATGCTTTGCTATGAAAGAAAGGATAATTTGCTGACGATAAGTAAGTTTCATTACCGCCACATTACCGCCATCTCCGCCATTTACACCGACATCCCCGCCACGCTCTGCGATAACTTCGTCTATCGTCTTGCGCTGAACAATCGCCATCACGCCACCTCCATTTTCTTCTATCGTTGGCAATGGCAAGCTGGCACGTTCAAACTCCTCGGCAATCTTCTTGAAACCACGTCCCCCATGATTCCTTATATTCTATATTTTGACTTTCATTCTGCATATTCTATTCCTCCATACTTTTGATGATTGAATTGACTCTCTTCTCCCTTCCCAATGTCTCGGGAAATACATAGTGACCATTACCGATTTCTCGTGGATTAGGCTCTATATGCTGGGCATACCATGCACGTTTATACTCGGTGGTGATGATGCCGTAATCTCTGGCGGCGATGATGGAAGCGGCAAGAGAAGCGCCATACAGTTCCTTGATGTCGATCATCTCCTCCAGCGTTATCTTCTCACGTTTCTTGGAACCCAACTCTTCGATAAGCGCCAATTTAGGAAGAAGGAAGAAACTGGCAAAGAGATCACAACGCTTCTCCAGCCTCAGCGGACTATCTTCCGGGAAGAGGAAAAGCAGATGAGCCAGTTCATGTACTGCCGTGAAACGAAGTTTCTCTACGCTACTCTTTTCCGGATTGAAATCAAGAATCATCAGCGGATGCTTCTTATCTGCCCAAGTGCTCATTCCGAAAACATACTCGGGAAGATTAGCTGCAAGTATCATGATACCTTTTCTTTCCAAAAGCCGCAGGATACTGGCGATAGGTCCATCACCGCAATGCCACTTCTCACGAAGAAGGTCGGCAGCATGGATGGCATCTTCAAGGGTTGATACCTTGGTGCCTTTTACCGGATTCTTGAACCGGGTAGGAAAGCCTGCTTCTTTCTCCTTCGTAAGATACTGCTCTGCCCAAAACGAGAGTTTTGCTTCCAGGGCTTGCAACTCGTCTTCGGACAACTTGCCATTGGAGGTGGTGCGGAGCATAGGCATATCTATCTTGAGATTGGTTCCTTCGAAATATTCCTCGCTGATATTGAGGGCTTTGGCTATGGCTTGCAGGGCATCACGCTTAGGGCGCATGATGCCTTTTTCATATCGGGAGATGCTCTGCTTGGTGATGGCTCCGTTGGTTCGCTCTACGAGTTTATCCATGCTGAGCCCCATCATCTGTCGCGCTTCCCGCAATCTTATAGAAAATGAGTCATTAGTCATAATTGTCTACTCTTTAATTTGTTGACAAATATAAAAAGAATATTCGATATTGTCACTAAATAACATAGAGATTTAACATAAAAAAGCACTTGAATATAGGTAGAACTAGAAGATTTAAGGAGAAACGGGAATTACACATTATTATATATAGGAATTCTTAGGGAAAATGGTGGGGATTACGTTATTGAATATCAACAACTTAAAAGTTTCATTGTGCAAGTTGAGGCATTTTCATTGTGCAAGTTGTGGCTATTTCATTATGCAAGTTGTGGCTATTTCATTATGCAAGTTGTGGCTATTTCATTGTGCAAGTTGAGGATTTATACTAAAAAAATGGTGTTTCATTCCTCAAAATGAAACACCATTGACCTAAATTTATGCTGATAATCGAATTTCGCAATTAGTTGCTATAAGCACTCTCACCATGCTCGTAGATGTCGAGACCTTCCTCCTCTACTCGCTTGTCAACACGTACACCTACACTCTTATCTACTACCTTGAAGATAATATAGGTAACTACTACGCTGTAGATGATGCTTACCACGGTGGCTACAACCTGAACCCAAAGCTGATGCCAGTCGCCATAGAGGGCACCCTGTACACCTTCTGCACCAGTTACATAATGAGTGGCGAAGACACCGGTGAGGATAGAACCCAGAATACCGCCCATACCATGAACACCGAAGGCATCGAGGGCGTCATCATACTTGAACTTCTCCTTCACTACAGCTACCATGAAGAAGCAGACGATGGTGGAAATGATACCGATGCAGAAAGCACCTAAAATATCGGTACTGCCGGCTGCAGGAGTGATGGCTACCAGTCCGGCTACAGCACCGGTACAAGCACCTACTGTAGTTGGCTTCTTGTTGACAATCCAGTCGATGAGCATCCAGGTGGTGGCTGCTGCAGCTGTGGCGATATGGGTTACGAGGAAGGCATTGGCTGCCAAACCATCTGCAGCCAGACCGCTACCGGCATTGAAACCGAACCATCCCAACCAGAGGAATGACATACCCATGAACACGAAGGTGATGTTGTGAGGTGTGATAGGATGACCCGCACGATAATCATCACGCTTGCCTACACAGAGTGCCATGACCAGAGCGGCTACACCGGCATTGATATGTACCACGGTACCACCCGCAAAGTCGATGGCTCCCATCTCCTGCAGGAAACCGCCACCCCATACCCAGTGGGCCATTGGAAGATAAGCGATGATAACCCAAAGAATCGTGAAAAGTACATAACCGCTGAACTTCACACGCTCGGCAAAGGCACCGAGAATCAAGGCTGGAGTAATCAGGGCGAACATGCACTGGAACATTGCAAAGGTGAGTTCCGGAATGCCTGTAGGCATGATGGCATCCAAGCCGATACCGTGGAGGAAACATTTATCGAAACCACCAATGACGCAAGCCAGAGGATTGCCCGAATCGGCATATTCTGTAGAGAATGCCCAGGAATAACCGAAGGCTACCCATATCAGACTGACTACTGCCACGATGAATACCGTCTGCATCAGGATGCTGAGAATATTCTTCTGGCGCACCAAACCGCCATAAAAAAGTGCTATACCCGGGATTGACATCAAAAGCACCAAGATGGTTGCCATGATCATCCACGCTGTGTTACCCGTATCAAGTGTCGTCAATAATAAACTGCTCATAAAAATATCTTATAGTTAAATTAGAATACAATATTATAATATAGCCTCTCAAATATAAACTTCAATACTAATCATAAAGTTCAATGTTCAAACCTCAAAATTCAAAGTATCTTTATTCCTCTTTCTCAGCGTTATACAATGCGATGTCGCCTCGTTCGCCGGTTCTGATTCTTACCGTATCGAGTACAGGAATCACGAAGATTCGGCCATCTCCTACTTCACCGGTCTGTGCAGCACCCTGGATGGCAGCGATGGTAGGCTCCACGTTCTTGTCACGAACCACGATGTTCAGGAGCACACGTTCGATGCTGCTGGTATCGTACATCACACCACGGTAAATGCGAGCCTGGCGCATTTTTCCCTCTCCTCTTACATTATAATAAGAGAACCACTCGATGTCTGCTGCTAAAAGCGCCTTCTTGACATCCTCGAATCTAGACTTGCGGATAATTGCCTCAATCTTCTTCATAATCCTTTAATAATTAATAATGTGTTAATACTTCTATTGATTGTCTCTTTATGAAAACGGACTTTCATTGGTTGCTATTCAAATCAAGCCATTCTTTTGCATTATGTTCGTTTTCGGCTGCAAAATTAATACATTTTGTCAGTATTTTAATGAAATAACAAACATTTCGCTTTTACTTTTCGACTGACATTTTAAATTTATCCAGGCTTATCCTATTCTCCTTACAATTTGTAAGGCAGAAGGCATTTTTATGATACAAATTGTAAGATAACGAAAATTAATCAAGATTTCTGTATTTATTTTCTTGCATATTTCAGCAAAACGTCGTACCTTTGCAACCGAAATCAAACAAATAGTCATCGAAACATTCGAAAGACTAGCAAAAAGTCAAATCTCAAAAGAGACGAGACATGAGAGATAAAAGAAGAGTATTCAAACTTAAAGAACAACGCAGATGAAAGAAACAGTTCATTTCACAAAGATGCAGGGAGCGGGTAACGATTATATATATGTAGATACCCAACAATACGATATCCCTGACCCAGAGAAGGCGGCCATTGCCTGGAGTGCTTATCATACGGGCATAGGAAGCGATGGACTGGTTCTCATCGGAAAGCCGCAAGACGGCAGAAGAGCAGATTATTCGATGCGCATCTTCAATGCCGATGGTTCAGAAGCGATGATGTGCGGCAATGCTAGCCGATGCATCGGTAAGTATCTTTATGAAAAAGGATTGACCCAAAAGGACACCATCCGACTGGAAACACTTTCGGGTATCAAGATATTGAAACTTCATCTTCAGGATAATAAGAAAGTTGTGGAATCGGTAACAGTAGACATGCTGAAACCCAAACTCGAAAATCCCGAGCAATTCATAGGCCCTTCGGTGCTCGAAGCTGACGGCAGAAAATTTGAAGGAACCTATGTTTGCATGGGTAATCCGCATTTCGTTACCTTCGTGGATGACATCGACACCATCGACATCGCCCACTATGGTAAAATCCTGGAAAGAGACAAGGCATTTCCCCAGCGATGCAACATAGAATTTGCACAAGTAACTGACACAGACATCATTAGGACACGAGTTTGGGAAAGGGGAAGCGGAATAACAATGGCTTGCGGAACAGGAGCCTGTGCCACAGCTGTAGCCGCAGCCCTTACCAAGCGCGCTGGCAGAAAGAGCAGTATCGTGATGGATGGCGGAACGCTGGAAATAGAATATAGCGAGGCTGATGATCATGTTTACATGACGGGACCTGCAGCATTCGCCTTTGAAGGAGAAATCCGGTTGGAGGTTTGAGTGTTGAATGTTGAATGTTGAATGTTGAATTTAGCAGTACCCACAAACTTAACACTTAACATTTAACACTTAACATTAAAATAAAAAGAACGCAAACTTAAATAACAAATGGTCGATAATGACCGTAAATAAAAGGAGAAACAAAATATGGCATTAGTTAATGAACATTTCCTGAAGTTGGCCAACAACTACTTGTTTGCCGACATCGCAAAGAAGGTGAACGCCTACAAGATTGCACATCCAAAGCAGCGTGTAATCAGTCTGGGCATCGGTGACGTAACCCAACCTCTCTGCCCTGCCGTCATCAAGGCGATGCACAAGGCAGTGGATGAGATGGCTGAGCAGGCTTCTTTCAGAGGCTACGGTCCGGAGCGAGGCTACGACTTCCTTCGCGAGGCAATCATCAAGAACGACTTCCTGCCCCGTGGCATTCATCTTGACGCCAACGAGGTATTCGTAAACGATGGAGCCAAGAGTGATACAGGAAATATCCAGGAGATTTTGAGATGGGATAACAACATCGGCGTTACTGACCCGATTTATCCGGTTTATATAGATTCTAACGTGATGATAGGTAGAGCGGGAGTCTTTGAGAATGGCAAGTGGAGCAACGTAACCTACATGCCTTGCGATGAGAGCGATGACTTCATCCCTCAGATTCCAGACCACCGTGTGGACATGATTTATCTCTGTTATCCAAACAACCCTACGGGTACGGTCATCTCGAAAGAAGAACTCAGAAAATGGGTAAACTATGCTATCAAGAACGAGAGCATCATCCTCTATGATGCAGCCTACGAGGCATATATCACCGACCCATCAATTCCTCATTCTATCTACGAGATTCGTGGAGCCAGAAAGGTAGCGATAGAATTCCACAGTTATTCAAAGACTGCCGGATTCACCGGTGTGCGTTGTGGTTACACCATCGTTCCTAAAGAGTTGAAGGCAAAGACATTGGCTGGTGAGGAAGTGGCATTGAATCCTATCTGGGACCGCCGCCAGTGCACCAAGTTTAATGGTACAAGCTATATCAGCCAGCGTGCTGCCGAAGCCATCTACACCCCTGAGGGTAAGGAACAGGTGAAGGCAACCATTAATTACTATATGGAGAATGCCCACTTCATGAGAGCCGAACTCCAGAAACTCGGCTTGAGAGTATATGGCGGCGAGAATGCACCTTATCTCTGGGTGAAGACGCCAAACAATACACCTAGCTGGAAATTCTTCGAAGAGATGCTTTATGGTGCCAGCGTAGTCTGCACTCCAGGTGTCGGCTTCGGTCCATCGGGCGAAGGCTACATCCGACTCACCGCCTTCGGCGAGCATGAGGACTGCAAGGAAGCCATGGAGAGAATAGCCAAATGGCTGGGAAAATAATTCAACACTTAACATTGAACATTAAACATTTAAAAATATAAGGTATGAGCAACTTAAGATTTGAAGCTGTTTCAGAGGCTTCCAAGAGAAAGCCTGTTGAGGTAACCGCTCCTAGCGAGCGACCAAGTGAATTCTTCGGAAAGAAGGTATTCAACCGACAGAAGATGTACAAGTATCTCCCTGCAGATGTCTATGAGAAACTGGTAGATGTCATCGACAACGGAGCACGTCTCGACCGTAACATCGCCAACGCCGTAGCCAAAGGCATCAAGCAGTGGGCTGACGAGAATGGCGTAACCCACTACACCCACTGGTTCCAGCCACTGACAGAAGGTACTGCCGAGAAGCACGATGCCTTCATCGAGCATGATGGCAAGGGTGGTATGATCGAGGAATTTTCAGGTAAGTTGCTCGTTCAGCAGGAGCCTGATGCTTCATCTTTCCCATCTGGCGGTATCCGCTCTACCTTCGAGGCACGCGGTTATTCTGCATGGGATCCAACATCTCCTGTATTCATCATCGACGATACACTCTGTATCCCTACTGTCTTCATCTCTTACACAGGTGAGGCTCTCGACTATAAAGCTCCATTGCTCCGTTCATTGCACGCTGTAAACGTAGCAGCTACAGAGGTTTGCCACTACTTCAACCCAGATGTCAAGAAAGTTATTTCCAATCTCGGTTGGGAGCAGGAGTACTTCCTGGTAGATGAAAGCTTGTATGCTGCACGTCCTGACTTGATGCTGACAGGTCGCACCCTGATGGGTCACGATTCAGCCAAGAACCAGCAGATGGACGACCACTACTTCGGTGCCATCCCAGAGCGTGTTCAGGCATTCATGAAGGATTTGGAAATCCAGGCTCTCGAGCTCGGTATTCCTTGCAAGACCCGTCATAACGAGGTAGCACCAAACCAGTTTGAGTTGGCACCTATCTTCGAGGAGACCAACCTTGCCGTTGACCACAACATGCTCCTGATGAGCTTGATGAAGAAGGTGGCTCGCCATCACGGTTTCCGCGTACTTCTCCATGAGAAGCCATTCGCAGGCATCAACGGTTCCGGTAAGCACAACAACTGGAGTCTCGCTACAGATACAGGCATTCTGCTTCATGGTCCTGGCAAGACACCAGAGGATAACCTCCGCTTCGTAGTCTTCATCACAGAGACTTTGATGGGTGTATATAAGCACAATGGTTTGCTCAAGGCTTCTATCATGAGTGCAACCAATGCGCATCGTCTGGGCGCCAACGAGGCACCTCCAGCAATCATCTCTTCATTCCTCGGCAAGCAGTTGACCGACCTTCTCGAGCACATTGAGAAAGCCGACAAGAAGGATCTCTTCACCGTGGCTGGCAAGCAGGGCATGAAGTTGGATATCCCTGAGATTCCTGAGTTGATGATTGATAACACCGACCGTAACCGTACTTCTCCATTCGCCTTCACCGGTAACCGTTTCGAGTTCCGTGCTGTAGGTTCTGAGGCTAACTGTGCATCAGCAATGATTGTATTGAACACAGCTGTAGCCGAGGCTTTGACCGACTTCAAGAAGCGTGTGGATGAGTTGATTGCCAAGGGTGAGGACAAGACATCTGCCATCATCGATATCGTTCGTCAGGATTTGAAGACCTGCAAGCCTATCCGTTTCGACGGTAATGGTTACTCAGATGAGTGGGTAGAAGAAGCTGCTAAGCGTGGTCTGGACTGCGAGAAGAGTTGTCCAAAGATTTTCGAGCGTTATCTCGACCCTGCATCTATCAAGATGTTCGAGGATATGGGTGTCATGAAGAAGAACGAGTTGGAAGCTCGTAACGAGGTGAAATGGGAGACCTACACCAAGAAGATTCAGATTGAGGCTCGTGTGATGGGCGACTTGAGCATGAACCACATCATTCCTGTGGCTACTCACTATCAGAGTCAGTTGGCTAAGAATGTGGAGAACATGATTGACATCTTCGGCGACGAGGAAGGCAAGAAGTTGACTGCCCGCAACATCAATATCATCAAGAAGATTGCCGAGCGCACTCAGATCATCGAGACAGGTGTTGAGGAGTTGGTAAATGCCCGCAAGGTAGCCAACAAGATTGAGAACGAACACGATAAGGCAATTGCTTATCATGACACAGTAGCTCCAAAGATGGAGGAAATCCGTTATCAGATTGATAAGTTGGAGTTGACAGTAGCCGATGAGCTCTGGACCTTGCCTAAGTATCGTGAACTCCTGTTCATCCGCTAATCAGCAATGTCTTCAAAATAGATAAGACATATTTCTGACAGATAAAAAACAAAGCTCTAACAAGAGCTACTCTTCATCAGATATAACAATTGAACGATCAATCTATTTCTTTTATTGGTTGTTTAAGTTTGCGCGGAGTGTGGTTGTGAAATCACGCTCCGCTTTTTTATTTATCTAAACCAGGCTACCTAGAATGCAATAATCGTTGCAGAATAAATATTTGCATTTATGCTTGGCTAATTCAGATTTTCTTCGTACCTTAGCAGCGCAAAACGTAAAGCGCGTAAGAATATGGCAAAAATCGTAAATAAATATCCTGTAGGAATTCAGACTTTTGAAGAAATTCGCGAGAAAGATTATCTCTATATAGATAAAACCAAATACATTGTGGATTTCAGAAAAAAAGGTATGAAATATGTCTTTCTGAGTCGTCCAAGACGATTCGGTAAGTCGCTCTTTGCCTCTACTTTGCAAGCCTATTTCGAGGGAAGAAAGGAACTTTTCGAGGGATTAGCCATTGCTGATTATGAAAAGGATTGGGTGAAGCATCCTGTATTTCATTTCGACTTGAGCGGTGCCAAGCACATGACCATAGAACAACTGGAAAGATACCTGGCTGATATGCTTGAAGAGCAAGAGACCATCTGGGGATACAAGACTCATCAGGTGGATGCTAACCTCCGCTTGAAAGACCTAGTGAAGAAAGCTTACGAGAAGACGGGCGAAAAGGCGGTTGTCATCATCGATGAATACGATGCCCCTTTGCTGGACGTAGTGCATGAAAAAGAGAACCTGCAACCGCTCCGCCGCATCATGCAGAACTTCTATAGTCCTCTGAAGATGCTCGATCCATACCTGGAGTTCACCTTCATCACTGGTATCACTAAGTTCTCGCAGCTCAGCATCTTCAGCGAGCTCAACAACCTCGACAATATCAGTCTGTTCGACCAGTATTCGGCAATCTGCGGCATCAGCAAGACAGAGCTTACCACACAGATGAAACCGGACATCGAGGCTATGGGTGAAGCACTGAATATGACGTATGAGGAGTGCCTGAAAGAACTGACGCAATTCTATGACGGTTATCATTTCAGCGAGAATTCTGAAGATATCTTCAATCCGTTCAGTCTGGTAAAGGCACTGAATGCAGGCAAGATTGCTCCTTACTGGTTTGGTTCCGGCACTCCGTCCTTCCTCTTGAAACTTCTTGATAAGTATCATGTCAATCTTTCTACATTGGAAAGTCAGGAGGCGGTATTGAGTTCCTTCGACCAATCCACAGAGGAAATGACGGATGCCTTGCCATTGCTTTACCAGAGTGGCTATCTGACCATCAAGAAATATGAACCGATGTTTCAGGAATATACGCTGGGCATCCCAAACAAGGAGGTACGCGACGGACTACTCAACTCATTGATTCCTCATTATGTGAACCCTCGCCGTTCTGACAACAATGCTTTCCTCTTGGGATTCTGCAAGGCGGTTTACCGAAACGACATTGAGGCGGCACTGGAGCACATGCGCACCTATATGGCAACGATACCATACGATCTGGAGAATCATAGTGAGAAGCATTATCAGACTATTTTCTATCTGATGTTCAGTTTCCTCAACATCTATATCCGTACGGAAGTGAAGAGCGCCATAGGAAGGGCTGATGCCGTGATGCACATGCCAGATACGATATACGTCTTCGAACTGAAGGTAGATAAGAGTGCTGATGAAGCTTTGGCTCAGATCGACGAAAAAGGCTACATGTTGCCTTATCATACTGAGGGCAAAAGACTGGTAAAAATCGGTATCAGCTTCGACAGTACCCAGAGAACTATCAGAGATTGGAAAATTAAGGAAGAATAGATGGTATCGCTTTTCGATTTATAACAAAAAAAAACAGACCGACATGAACTCTCGTTCACATCGGTCTGTTTTTGTCACTACCACCTACTTCTTTTATACGTTTTTATCACAAGTGGTGTATAAGGAAATCCTTCTTGGGTCATTTTCAAGCCCTCGCCATCAAATTGAGTAATTTGAATCTCCGTATCATCCTTGATGTGTTCACTTTCATAAAAGCATGCCAGAACAGAAAAATAAGAGAAGTCATCAGTTCTCCTGCATATCTTGTACCATTGGTCAGGCTCACTTTTCTCTATCAGATACTTATTATTGACGACACAGATGTTGTCATCAGCCACAATTTCCCATTGTCTTAATGATCTGTTCCTGAGTCCAGGGATGTTTCTCACATAGCACCAGTCGCCTTCCCTTAAGATGTTCAGATAACCACGCCTAAACAGGACAGGTCTTGTATAATGTTTTCTATGTGTGACAGGGGCAACCCAAAAGCTTTCATTAACCTGTGCATCCTCCACATACCACTTCTATCTTCTTGTATTGGCATTCCAATATCACATTGCCGTCATTGTCTTTGATGCCCAACAACCCTTTGTCGTTCTCCATCAGGCTATAGCCATAGGTGTCCATAATCATCTGCTGTTGACGCTCATGATTGATGATTTTCATCATCTCCTCATCACCATCCATCACCATGTCCATCCTACAGTTGTGACTATTGACTAGCATACACGCCTCTTGCAGAATGTCTTCCAGAGAAGTACGTCCTTCAAACATGCTCTGCCAATCTCTATCCACAGATGGCAATCCAAACCGCTTATACAGTCCCACGTTGTCCAGTATCACGCAGTATTCCTTACCCTCTGCCACTCGCAGTCCACGTCCCACCATCTGCATATACTTAGCCAATGACAGCGTAGGCCTTGCCAATTGGATGAACTCCACATCAGGACAATCGAAGCCCTCCGAGAACAAATCCACACTCACTAGCACTTCAATCTCCTCGGAAGCATTTGAAGCAGAATTTAGGGAAGAAATAGAGCCAGCTGACGCCTCCTTTGATGCGCCAGCCGACAAACAATCTGGCGAAGACCGCTTTGGTCCGCCAACCTTAGAGCGTAGCGGTTCTGAGCACCGGAGGGCGGTTACATCCCCTCCTTCTGAGGAGGAGGGGCTTGGGGAGG
>ERZ1026890.554-NODE-554-length-20784-cov-6.601235_pt1 | contig 20784 bp, 17 predicted proteins | sample MGYA00380175_ERZ1026890 | MGnify/ENA primary metagenome ERZ1026890 (study PRJEB33269, sample SAMEA4719811) | human gut metagenome | biome: human-associated habitat; feature: organic feature; material: feces | place: Cameroon | collected 2013-10 ...
CTGGAAGTCAGCAAGCTGTTCGAGAAGCGGCTGAGCGACCAGTTCGAGATCGAGTAAGTTTTTCAGACGATTGACCCGTGCAAGACTTCCTGCCCGGCTCGATTTGTTGCGGTTTATATGATCCTACTAATCATTCAACGGGAGCCCGGCGTTCGCCGGTGGATTGCAGACCTCCCCGCTGTGGGCTCGACCCCAGAGGTTCGATGAGGAAGCGTGAATCCGGAGACAGGGCACCCACCTGTCCGCAAGGGTAGGTTTGATTGCCGCAGACGACCGGGCGGGATCTTTTTATAGGGACTTCATCCACCGCTGTCCTCTGCCAAGAGGAACAGTGTGTGGATTTTTTTATATTCCGGTTTGAACCTCTCCGTCATTGCTTCGCAATGCCACCTCTCCTGATAGGAGAGGCCTTGGCAGTCGGATGCAGCTTTCTGGATACGCCAGAGGCTCTCCTATTAGGAGAGCTGGCGAGCCGCAGGCTCGACTGAGAGGTTGATATTGTATAAAACAGCCATTGTGGAAGGATGTGCAATTGCGGCATGAAGTCTGAGCATCTGGTGGGGACGAACATCCCCCGATTCACCTACGACACCCCCACGGTACCGGAAAACGATTTTTATGCCCTGTGCGAGGGCAGCCGGCCCCTGTGCATGATCTTCCTGCCGGGGTTCGACCATCCCGTCAGCCGTGAGTACATCACCCGCTACCTCAAGACCCTGCCCGCCCTCAAGGGCGCACGGCTGGCCTGCGTGGTGCGGTCCAGCGCCAAGGCGGTGGCCACGGCCACCCGCGGGTCAGAGTTTCCCTTCCCGGTCATCTGCGACGGGCCGGGCGTACTCTACGGCTATCTGGGCGTGGAGCAGACCCGCGGCCTGCTGAGCTGGAGCTTCGCGGCCCAGAAGATCTACAAGGCCGCCAAAGATGCCGGTTATCACTACGACAAGTCTGCCCCGCAGATCCTGCCGCTGACGCTGGTGGTGGGCCCCATGGGCAGGATCTTGTTCACCCATTCCGGCCGCAGCCAGACCGACCTGCCCGAAGACTGCGCCGCCATCCACGAGGTCGTCCGGGCCGTGGAGGCAGCTACCGTTCAGGCCCGCACCGACGCAAACCCCCACTGCTCCGACGAGACCCTGACCTTGCCCGACCTGATGGGCTGGGATGACGGGACCTGACCCAGCAAAAGAGCCACGGCTGCGGCCGTGGCCCTTTTTTGTTCGTCTCACTCGATGTCGTCGTCCGTGAACAAGCCCGGAATGCCGCAGACTGCGGCGATGCCGACCACGGTGAAGACGATGCGGGACCAGATGGAGCTGCTGCCACCCAGCAGCCACCCCACAAAATCGAACTGGAACAGCCCGACCAGGCCCCAGTTGATGCCGCCGATGATCATCAAGATCAGGCACACTTTATAAAAGGTCTGCACAAAAAGACCCCCTTTCTTTTGGGAATAGCATTTCCCAGGAAAGAGGGTCTTATTCCGTTTTGCGTTACAGCATCCACTTCGGGGCGGTGACCCGTACACCGCCCTTGTCGGGCTGAGCCACATAGACCTGCGGCCAGCGGGTCTTCAGGGCCGCAGCCGCCGTGCGGGCTTCGGCTTCATCGGCAAAGATGCCGAACACCGCCGCGCCGCTGCCGGTCATCAGAGCCGTGAGCGCACCGTGTTCGCGAAGCGCAGCCTTGATGGCCTCATTGTCCTTGGCACCGCTGCACTCTTCCAGCGCGTTGCCTGCGGCGGCACAGACGGCGGCCAGATCTTCGGCGCGGATCGCGGCTTCCTGCGCCTCGCAGTCGGGGTGGCGGCTGCTGCCCACCCGGTCATAGGCCGCAAAGGCCTCCGGGGTCGAGACGCCGTAGTCCGGCATGACCACCGTAAACCAGCAGTCCGGGCAGGGCGGCAGAGCTTTCATCACATCGCCCACGCCCTGCACCCGGCAGGTGCCGCCCATGAGGGCAAACGGCACATCGGCACCGATTTTGGCACCCAGCGCGCAGAGCTCGCTCATGGACAGGTGTGCCCCATACAGAGCATTCAAGCCCACGAGGACGGCGGCGGCATCCGCACTGCCGCCCGCCATACCGGCCCGCACGGGCACGTTCTTATAGATGGTGATGTCCACGCCCGCCAGCAGGCCGGTGTAGCGGAAGAACGCGATGGCCGCCTTGATGGCGGTGTTGCTGTCGTTGGCGGCGACCGGGCTTCCGGGCAGAGAGAGGTTCAGGCCGCTGCTGCGGGCCAGCACCACCTTTTCATACAGGGTGATGGCCTGCATGGTCATGTCAAGGTCGTGGTATCCGTTGGGCAGAGTACCCACCACGTCCAGCGCCAGATTCAGCTTGGCAGGGGCCAGAACGGTCACGCGGTTCAGTTTTGCCATTTTCAACTCTCCTCACTGCGGCATTGCGATGCCGTTTTCCTCCAAAAAGGCGCGGATGCGCTTCATGGCTTCAGTCAGATGCTCCACCGAGTACGCATACGACACGCGGCAGTACCCCTCGCCGGAAGCGCCGAAAGCATCGCCGGGCACCAGCGCCACGTGCTTCTGCTCCAGCAGCCGGGTGCAGAACTCCTGGCTGGTCATCCCGGTGGACTTGATGCAGGGGAAGGCGTAGAACGCGCCCCGCGGCTCAAAACAGGTCAGGCCCATGGCGTTGAAGCCCTTCACCACCAGACGGCGGCGCATGTTGTACTCATCCCGCATCCGGTCGATCTCGCCATCGCAGTCCTTCAGGGCCGTGATGGCGGCATACTGGCTGGTGGTGGGGGCGCTCATGATGGCGCTCTGGTGGATCTTGGTCATGATCTTGATGATGGGAGCCGGACCGCAGGCATAGCCCAGACGCCAGCCGGTCATCGCATAGCTCTTGGAGAAGCCGTTCACCACGATGGTCCGCTCGGCCATGCCGGGCAGGGTGGCAATGGAGACGTGCGGCCGCAGGCCGTAGTTCAGCTCGGCGTAGATCTCATCCGACAGCACCAGAACGTTCGTGTCCCGCAGAACGTCGGCGATGGCTTCAAGGTCTTCCTTCTCCATCACGGCACCGGTGGGGTTGTTCGGGAACGGCATGATGAGCAGCTTGGTCCTGGGGGTGATGGCCGCCTTCAGGGCCTCCGGGCGGAGGCGGAACTCATCCTCCTGGCGGCAGGCCACATGGACCGGCACACCGCCTGACAGGGTGGTGATGGGCTCATAGCAGACGAAGCACGGCTCCGGGATGACGACCTCATCCCCCGGCTGCACCACCGTGCGGATGCACATATCAATGGCCTCGCTGCCGCCCACGGTGACCAGCACCTGGCTCAGCGGGTCGTAGTGCAGGTTCATCCGGCGCTCCAGATAGCGGCAGATCTCTGCGCGCAGCTCCTTCAGGCCCGCATTGGCGGTATAGCGGGTGCGGCCGTGTTCCAGGCTCTCGATGCCGGCCTCGCGCACGGACCAGGGCGTTTTGAAATCCGGTTCGCCGACGCCCAGGCTGATGCACTCCGGCATATCGGCGGCAAGGTCGAAGAATTTGCGGATGCCGGAGGGGCGCATGGCCGCAGCGGCAGGCGCGATCAGTTTATCGTAATCCATCACAGCACGGTGCACTCTCTTTCATCGATTTCGTCGTCCTGGTAGAAGCGGCCCTCTTTCTTATAGGTACGCAGGACAAAATGGGTGGCCGTGGACAGCACGTCGTCCAGCGGGCTCAGGCGCTTGGCCACGAACAGGGCGATCTCCTGAAAAGTCTGCCCCTTGATGACCAGCTGCAGATCGTAGCCGCCGCTCATCAGCAGCACGCTCTCCACCTCGTCAAAGGCGGCGATAGTGGCGGCGATCTCGTCAAAGCCGCGGCTCTTCTTGGGGCTGACGTTCAGTTCGATGACGGCCTCCACCCGGTTCACCCCGGCCTTTTCCCAGTCCACAAGGGTCTTGTAGCCCTTGATGATGCCCTGCGCACGGGCCAGGTCGATCATCGCCGCCACCTCAGCGGGGGATTTATTCAGCATCGTGGCAATGTCCTCGATCGGCAGCCGCGCGTTGTCTTCCAGAAGTTTCAAAAGCTGTTCCATCGTCGTTACTCCTTTGTATCCGCGGCGTACCGCGTCGATTTGTATCTTTCAGTATAGCACAAGCGCGCCGTATTTGCATCTTGTTTTTTGGATAGACCGTCTTTTCCGCTCAGTTCCTGTTCTTTTTTCCAAAAAGTGTGTTCAAAAACCGGTAAATCTGCTATACTGGAAGGGAAGTCTTGCCCTCTCAGGCGCTTCGCGCCAGCTCTCCCAGGGGGAGAGCCCTTGGCAGGCCGGGCAGGTCGGTGTGATCGCCTTGCGGCTCCCGCACAGCCGGGCCCCTGTCCTCATTGGCAGCATCTGCTGACTTGACGCGCAAGGCAAGCTTCTGCTGACCGTTGCAGCGGAGCCCGGCAGCCTGTGCAAAATGAGGCTTCTTCATCCAGCACATCCAAAACCGACACGCCAGCGGCTCCCCCTTTGGGGGAGCTGTCAAACCCTATGGGTTTGACTGAGAGGGTTTTCCATTAACTATTGGGGGTAAGGAATATGAAAGCATTCATCACGGTCATCGGCCGCGACACTGTCGGCGTCGTCGCAAAAGTTGCTGCCCTGTGCAGTGAGCTCAACATCAACATCGAAGACGTGACCCAGAGCATCCTGCAGGGCATGTTCGCCATGATCATGCTGGTGGACATCAGCCAGTGCAGCGTCAGCCACGAGGAGCTGCACAACCGCACAGACGCCCTGGCCAAGGAGATGGGGATGCAGATCAACGTCACCCGTCAGGAAGTGTTCGACGCGATGCACACGATCTGACCTCTCCGTCATCGCTGACGCGATGCCACCTCCCCTATGGAGGGGAGGCCTTGGCAAGCCGGTTTTGAACGTGCTGATCGCCTGCGGCTCCAAAGCAGCCGGGCTTCGCGTTTTTGTCAGCGACAGAGGAATCTAAGAGAGAAGGGAATCTATTATGAGCATGATGAATACCGGTGACATCCTCGAAACCATCGAGATGTTCACCCAGGACAATCTGGACGTGCGGACCGTGACCATGGGCATCAGCCTGCTGGACTGCATCGACCCGGACCCGAAAAAAGCCTGTGAGAAGGTCTACAACAAGATCGTGACCAAGGCGGCCGATCTGGTGCCCGCCGTGGAGCACATCAGCGCCGAATACGGCATCCCCATCATCAACAAGCGCATCAGCGTGACGCCCATCGCCATGCTGCTGGGTGCCTGCCCGGATGCCGACCCGGTGGACTTTGCCAAAGCACTGGACGCCGCCGGCAAGAAGGTGGGCGTCAACTTTGTGGGCGGCTACACGGCCCTTGTGCACAAGGGCTTTTCGGCGGGCGACCTCCGGCTCATCGAGTCCATCCCCCGCGCACTGGCGGAGACCGACATCGTGTGCAGCTCGGTGAACATCGGTGCCACCAAGGCGGGCCTGAACATGGACGCCATCAAGCGGATGGGCGAAGCCGTCAAGAAGGCCAGTGAGCTGACGGCAGACCGCCAGTGCATCGGTGCGGCCAAGCTGGTCGTCTTCTGCAATGCGCCGGAGGACAACCCCTTCATGGCCGGTGCGTTCCACGGCCCCGGCGAGCCCGACTGTGAGATCCACGTCGGTGTCTCCGGCCCCGGTGCAGTGCGCGCCGCGCTGGCCAAACTGCCCAAGGATGCCCCCATCGACGAGGTGGCCGAGCTGGTCAAGCGCACGGCGTTCAAGATCACCCGCGTGGGCCAGCTGGTGGCAAACCTCGCCTCCAAGGCGCTGGGCGTACCCGCCGGCATCATCGACCTGTCGCTGGCCCCCACCCCGGCCGTGGGCGACAGCGTAGCCAACATCCTCGAAGAGATGGGCCTTGAGACCTGCGGCTGCTGCGGCACCACAGCCTGCCTGGCCCTGCTGAACGATGCCGTCAAGAAGGGCGGCGTCATGGCCTCCAACCACGTGGGCGGCCTGTCCGGTGCCTTCATCCCCGTCAGCGAGGACGACGGCATGATCCACGCAGCGGAGTGCGGCTGCCTGACCATCGAAAAGCTCGAAGCCATGACCGCCGTCTGCTCGGTGGGCATCGACATGGTCATCATCCCCGGCGACACCACCCCTGCCGTCATCAGCGCCCTCATCGCCGACGAAGCCGCCATCGGCATGGTCAACAGCAAAACCACCGCGGTCCGCGTCATCCCGGCCATCGGCCGCAAGGCAGGCGAGATCCTGGACTTCGGCGGTCTGCTGGGCTATGGCCCCATCATGCCGGTCAACCAGCGCGACCCGTCGGTCTTCATCAACCGCGGCGGCCGTCTGCCCGCCCCGATGCAGTCGCTGAAAAACTAAGAATAAAATCACTCCCACAGACCCAGACTCTGGATAGTATTTCCAGAGAAAGGGTCTGTTTTTATGTACAGCCGCATTTTATCCCGCCGCCAGATGACGGTCTGGTGCATCACACTCAGCGGTGCGCTCGCGCTCTGCATCGGTCTGCAGGGCCTGCTGGGCTGGGGCCGCACCCAGCTCGACACCGGAGCCGCGCTTGCCGCCGACACTCTGCGGCTCCACATCCGCGCTGCCAGCGATACCACCGCCGACCAGACCGACAAGCTGGCCGTGCGGGACGCCGTGCTCGCGTATCTGGACACGGCCTGCCCGGCGGCAGACCAGCCCGCCGCCCTCCGCTGGGCTGCGGCCCATCTGTCTGAGCTGCAGCGGGTCGCCCGCACCGTGCTGGCCGGGCGCGGCAGTTTTGCACCGGTGCGGGTCTATCTGGTGGAAATGTACTTCGGCACCACCCGCTACTCTGCCTCGGCCCTGCCCGCCGGGCGGTATCAGGCCCTGCGCATCGACATCGGCGCAGCCCCCTATGGCCGGAACTGGTGGTGTGTGCTCTACCCCGGCCTCTGCCGCACCGCCTGCGGCGGCTACGCCGCCCCCGCCGAGAACGACCTCGTCTGCGGGCGGTATCTCCTGCGGTTCAAATGCGTGGAGTGGTGGCAGAAGCACACCGCCCGCCGGGAAGATGTCATCCTGCTGGGATGACATCTCCGTCCCCGCATCCGCGATGCCGCCTCTCCCGGCAGGAGAGGCCCTGGCCGTCGGGTATTGCCTGCTGGATACGACAAAGGTTCCCACGAACACTTCCACCTTCCGCCGCATAAGCTCCTGGTGGAAGGAGTGTGAGTTTGACCATGGCAATTCCTGCCTATTATTCCCTCATCCAGCGCGGCTCTACCGGCCCCGACGTAGCACTGGTGCAGACCTGGCTCAACGGCCTGCGCGACACCTGCACCTGGTACCACGAGCTGACCCCGGACGGGCGGTTCGGCACCAAGAGCGTGAACGCGGTGAAGGAGTTCCAGCTCAAAAACGACATGAATGTGGACGGCAAGGTGGGCGCGAACACCTGGAACGTGCTCTACACCAAGTACACCGCCAAACACGGCCTGCACGTCCCCTACCCCGGCATCGTGCTGCGGCAGGGCAGTTCCGGCGGCACGGTCCGGCTGGTGCAGCAGAAGCTGAACGCGCTGGGTGAAAAGCTCTCCACCGACGGCAAATACGGTGCTTCCACCGCAGCCGCCGTGGAGCGCTACCAGCGCCGCAACGGCCTCACTGCCGACGGCACAGTCGGCAAAGCCACCTGGGAGAAGATGTTCTGACGACGGCCCACCCTCTCCGTCTGCTTCGCAGACAGCTCCCCCGAAGGGGGAGCCACTGGCGAGACGGTTTTGGGCGTACTGGATGAGCAAAGTTTCTTGAAACCATAAAATGGAGTGCTCCGTTGTTTCGTTCGACCGCATCTACCCAAACGCTCTTTGTCAGAGCGCAGTACAGATGTTGTTGGCCCTGACAGCGGAGCACTTCCGTTTACGATACGAAATACGTTCAGCGTCCAGCAGGGGCTGCCCGGCATGCCAATGGCTCGCCCTTCGGGAGAGCTGGCAAACCCGCAGGGTTTGACTGAGAGGGGAAGGCCGTTTATAATAAGAGCATCCCCAACTGAAAGGCGGTGCTCCCATGCGTTTTCTTCACCTCTCCGATCTGCACCTCGGCAAGCGGGTCTGCGAGTTTTCCATGCTGGACGACCAGCAGTATATTCTGGAGGAGATCTTGTCGCTCCTCGACACCCGCCCCGTGGATGCTGTTCTGCTGGCGGGCGACCTCTACGACAAGCCTGTGCCCCCCGCCGAAGCCGTCCGTCTGCTGGACTGGTTCCTCACCGAACTGGCCGACCGGAAGCTGCCGGTCTTCGCCATCAGCGGCAACCACGACTCCGCCGAGCGGGTCGCGTTCGGTGCCCATCTGCTGGCGGGGAGCCAGGTCTACGTCAGCCCGGTGTTCGAAGGGGCCCCGGCCCCCATCCCCCTCACCGACGCATACGGCCCGGTGGACATTTACTTACTGCCCTTCCTGAAACCCGCCATGGTGCGCCATATCTACCCGGACGAGCCCATCGAAAGCTACAGCGACGCCCTGGGCTGCGTGCTGCGCCGCTGCGCCCCCGACCCGGCCCGCCGCAGCGTGCTGGTGGCCCACCAGTTCGTGGCCGGTGCCACCGCCTGCGAGAGCGAGGAGCCATCGGTGGGCGGGCTGGACTGTGTGGATGCCGCCCTCTTTGACGGCTTCGACTATGTGGCCCTCGGCCACCTGCACAGCCCCCAGAAGGTGGGCCGCGACACCCTGCGCTACTGCGGCACCCCGCTGAAGTATTCCTTCTCGGAGGCGCACCAGCACAAGAGCGCAACGTTTGTGGAGCTGGGGCCGAAGGGAGAGGTCACGCTTTCCACCGCGCCGCTGACCCCGAAGCACGACCTGCGGGAGCTGCGCGGCAGCTACATGGAGCTGACCGACCGCCGCAGCTATGCGGGCACGGCCACCGACGACTATCTGCACATCACCCTGACCGACGAGCAGGATGTGCCCGATGCGCTGGCCCGGCTGCGGGTCATCTATCCGAACCTGATGCGGCTGGACTACGACAACCTCCGCACCCGCACCCAGGCCGACCTCGACGCCCCGGCCCAGACCGAGCAGAAAACGCCGCTGGAGCACTTTGCGGCCTTTTATGCGCTGCAAAACAATCAGCCCCTGAGCGCCGAGCAGGCTGCATTCTGCCAGCAGCTCATTGAAACGCTCTGGAAGGAGGAGGACGCATGAGACCCCTGAAGCTGACCCTCTCGGCCTTCGGGCCATACGCCAGCGCCGTCACGCTGGAGCTGGAGCGCCTGGGCAAAGGCGGCCTGTATCTCGTCACCGGCGACACCGGCGCGGGCAAGACCACCCTTTTCGACGCCATCACCTATGCCCTGTACGACCACTCCAGCGGCGGCGTGCGGGACGGTGCCATGCTGCGCAGCAAGTACGCCGACCCCGGCACCCCCACCTTTGTCGAGCTGGAATTTGAGGTGCGCGGCCAGCGGTACACCGTCCGCCGCAACCCGGACTACCTCCGCCCCAAAGCGCGGGGCGAGGGCACGACCACCGAAAAGGCGGACGCCGTCCTCACCTACCCGGACGGCCGCCCGCCCGTGACCCGGTCGAAGGATGTCACCGCCGCCGTCACCGCCCTCATCGGGCTGGACTACGACCAGTTCTGCCAGATCGCCATGATCGCGCAGGGGCAGTTCACCCGCCTGCTCAACGCCACGACCGAGGAGCGGAGCAAGATCTTCCGCAAGCTGTTCCGCACCCAGCGCTACCAGAAATTGCAGGACGCGCTGCAAGAGGAGAACGCCCGCCTCACGGCCCAGCGCACGGCCCAGAACGTCCAGCTGGACGCGGTGCTCTCCGGCATCCGCTATCCGGAGACCGACCCCGACGCCGAAGCGCTGGGCGGGCTTTCGGCGCAGCGCCCCGCCGAGGAAGTCACCGCCCTGCTGGACGGGCTCCTCACCCGGCAGGAAGCGGAACTCTCCGCTGCTGCCGCCGCCCACACCGCCGCGCAGGCGCAGCTGGACGCTTTGCAGCAGACGCTGGGCCGGGCCGAGCAGGCCGAAGCCCTCCGCCGCCAGCGGGTCGAAAAGCAGGCTGAGCTTGCCGCCCTGCTCCCCCGCCGGGACGCGGCCCGCGCCGATGCGGCCCGCCATGCAGGCGATGCCGCCGCACTGGACGCTCTGACCGCCCAGCTGGAGCGGGCCAGAGCGGGCCTTGACGCCTGCGACGCGCTGGACAAGCTCTGCCGCGCACAGACCGCCGCCCGCAGCGAGGCCGACCTCGAACAGGCCAAAGCCCGCAAGGCGCGGGCCCAGCTGACCGCACTGGATGCGGAACTCGCCGCGCTGGACGCCGAAGCGGCCGCCCTCGGCGACCCGGAGACCCAGAACGTGGCCCTGACCGCTCAGGCCGAGCAGCTCACCCGCCGGGAGGCCGCCCTCACCGCGCTGGCCCAGAGCCTGACCGAAGACCAGCGCCGCACCCACGCAGCCCGACAGGCACAGGACGCCTACCGCACCGCAGCCGCCGCGCAGGAAGCCGCCCACGCGGAACGGGACGCCTGCGAGCGGGCCTTTCTGGACGCACAGGCCGGACTTCTGGCGCAGGGCCTTGCCGAAGGCACCCCCTGCCCCGTCTGCGGCAGTGTCCACCACCCGGCCAAGGCAGCACTGCCTCACACTGCCCCCACCCAGGCGCAGGTGACCGCCGTCAAGCAGGCGGCCGAAGCAGCAGACCGCGCCGCGCAGGACCGCGCGGCCGCCGCCCGCGAAGCCCTCGCCGCCCAGCGGGAGGGCAAAGCCACCCTCCGCCGGGACGCCGAAAGCCTTCTGCCCGAACGCTTCACCTCGCCGGAGGGGCCGGTCGCTCTGACCGTGGCCCTGTTGAAAACGGCCCTTGCCGAGGAGACTGCCGCGCTCCAGACCGCACAGGCCGAGAACCGCGCAGCCCGGCAAAAGGCCGCCGCCGACTGTGCCCGCCGCACCCGGCTGGATACCACCCGCAAGACCAAAACGGCCCAGCGCACTGCGCTGGAAGCAGCAGCGGCCTCTGCCGAACAGACTGCCGCTGCCCGCGAAGCCACGGCTGCGGCGCTGGAACAGCAGATCACCGAAGCCCGGCAGACCACACCGGCCAGCCGCGCCGAGGCCCAGCAGACGGTCGCCGACCTAACGGCCCAGCGCACTGCCCTGCGCACCGGCATGGAGCAGGCCGAAGCCGCCCGCCGCGCTGCAGAAAACGCCGTCGCTGCCGCCGAAGCTGCCGTGCAGGCCCTGCAAGACCAGCAGGCCCCGGAGACCGAGGCCGCAGACCTCGACGCTTTGCGCACCCGGCTCACTGCGCTGCAAACGGCCCGCCAGCAGGCCGCCGAACAGGAAAAAGCCCTGACGGCCCAGCTCGTGCCCAACCGCCGCGCCGCCGCCGACTACCGCCGACTGGCCGCGGCCCGGCAGGTGCTGGAGACCCGCTGGCAGTGGGTCAACGCGCTGGCCTCCACAGCGGGCGGCACCCTGAGCAGCAAGCAGAAGATCAAACTGGAAGCCTACATCCAGATGCACTATCTCGACCGCATCCTCGTCCACGCCAACACCCGTCTGATGCAGATGACCGCCGGGCAGTACGAGCTGGAGCGGGTAGGGGCCGAGAACCAGCGCAGCCAGTCCGGCCTGGACCTCGGCGTCATCGACCACTACAACGGCACCCGCCGCAGCGTGAAGACCCTTTCCGGCGGCGAGAGCTTCAAGGCCTCGCTGGCGCTGGCACTGGGCCTCTCGGACGAAGTTCAGAGCACGGCCGGCGGCATCCGGCTGGACACCCTCTTCCTCGACGAGGGCTTCGGCTCCCTCGACGACGAAAGTCTGGAACAGGCCATCCGGGTCCTCTCCGGCCTGACCGAAGGCGACCGGCTCGTGGGCATCATCTCCCACGTCGCCGCCCTCAAAGACCGCATCGACCATCAGGTCCTTGTCAAAAAGGCCCGCAGCGGGGGGAGCACGGTGGAGCTGATCGTGTAAACGCGTTCGTCGCTCTGCTCTCTGTTCCGGCCCTGCCGACAAAAAAATCTCCGCGCAGCTGCGCGGAGATTTTTTGTTTGCCTTCTTATGGTTCTTTCTGTTCTTCGCTCGTGTAGAGCATCATCAGGTGGTTGGCCGAAGCTTCCAGCTGCTCTTTGGCCTGCCGGAGGTTTGCTTCCTCGGTCTCGTTCATCTTTTCGGGTTTGTCCTTCCGCAGGCAGCGACGGAGGTTGGCCACATCGGCCTTGATGCGGTTCTTCTCGTCCTTGTCCAGCTCCTTTTTGCACTTGGACAGGGCCTCATCCACCTTGTAGGCCAGCACTTCGGCCTGATTGTGAAGTTCCAGCCGCTCTTTCCGGCGGCTGTCCTCGGCCTCATACGCGGCGGCATCCGCCATGGCGCGCTGGATCTCGTGTTCCGACAGGTTCGTGCTGCCGGTGATGGTGATGTTCTGCTCCCGCCCGGTGCCGAGGTCTTTGGCGGAGACTTTCACGACGCCATTGACGTCGATGTCAAAGGTCACTTCGATCTGCGGTTTGGACGAGAAGCTGGCGCGGATGCCGTTCAGCTTGAACTTGCCCAGGCTCTTGTTGTCCCGCGCAAAATGGCGTTCTCCCTGCAGGACGTTGATCTCCACGCTGGTCTGCATCGGGCGCGCCGTCGTGAAGATCTGGCTCTTCCGGGTGGGGATCATGCTGTTGCGGGTGATGAGCGGGGTCGCCACGCCGCCCAGCGTCTCAATGGACAAGGTCAGCGGGGTGACATCCATCAGCACAAGGCCCTGCGCAGCGGCCCCGGAAGCACCGGCCAGCTTGCCGCCGCCCTGCAGCAGAGCGCCCTGGACCGCTGCGCCCATGGCGACGCACTCGTCCGGGTTCAGGCTGTGGCTGGGCTCGCAGCCCAGCAGCTCTTTGACCTGACGCTCTACGGCCGGCATCCGGGTGCTGCCGCCCACCAGAAGCACCTTGCCCAGCTGGCTGGCGGCGATGCCCGCATCCCGCAGGGCATTCTGCACCGGCTGCACAGTGCGGGCCAGCAGGTCGCCGGTCATCATCTCGAACTGCGGGCGGGTAAGCGTCAGGTCCAGATGGTGGGGGCCGTCTTTGCCCACCGCAATGAAGGGCAGGTTCAGCTGTGCGCTCAGCGCGCTGGACAGCTCCTTCTTGGCCTTTTCGGCCTCCTCTTTCAGGCGGCCCATGGCGGCAGGGTCGCGGCTCAGGTCGATGCGGTCGGATTTCTTGAACTCCGCCACCGCATACTCCACGATCCGCTCATCGAAATCATCGCCGCCCAGATGGGTGTCGCCACCGGTAGCCAGCACCGTGAAGGTGCCATCCTCGATCTCGATGATGGAGACATCGAAGGTGCCTCCGCCCAGGTCATAGACCAGGATCTTCTGCGGCGCTTCGTTGTCCAGGCCGTAGGCCACCGCAGCAGCCGTAGGCTCGTTGATGATGCGCAGAACGTTCAGCCCCGCGATGCGGCCTGCATCCTGCGTGGCCTTGCGCTGGCTGTCGTCAAAGTAGGCGGGCACCGTGATGACGGCCTCGGTCACCGGCTCGCCGAGGTAGCTCTCGGCGTCGCGGCGGATCTTCGTCAGGATCATGGCGCTGATCTCCTGCGGGGTCAGGTCTTTGCCGTCGATGTGGACCCGGTGGTCGGAACCCATGCAGCGCTTGATGCTGGAGATGGTGCGGCCGGAGTTGGTCGCGATCTGGCGCTTGGCCGCACCGCCCACCAGACGCTCACCGTCTTTGGTAAAGGCGACCACGCTGGGGGTGGTGCGTTCGCCCTCGGCATTGGCGATGACCACGGGCTTGCCGCCCTCGACCACTGCCACACAGGAGTTGGTCGTTCCAAGGTCGATTCCGATCACGTTGCTCATAGTGCTTGTCCTCTTTTCTTGCAGCACAGATTTTTTCCAGAATCATCTTACCGATTTCCTATGACGATTTCATAGAACAAATGTAAAGAATTTGTGTTCCTGCCGATTTCATCGGTTCTCCAGCCCTTCGTTCATCAGCTCCGCCACGGTCTTCCGGGTCTCGTCCAGCCAGATTTCCGCGTCCGGTGCCCCCTCTTCCAGCTGGATGCAGAAGCCCTGCTCGGCCTCCGCCAGCTCCATCAGCGCCTTTTTGCGGGAGACATACCGCGTTTCGCACTGGGCGATGCGGAGCCGGATCTGCGGCGTATAGGAGATATCCGGCATCCCGCGGGCGGCACTCTGAGCGCGGCGGTAGTATTGCAGCGCGGCGGCGGCTTCCTGCCCGGAGGCCGCTGCGTCATCGCCAAGGGCGATCATGGCCTGCACTTCCCCGGCCTCGGCGGCTTTTTTCCACATCCGCCGGGCCTGTACCTTGCTGCGCCGGGCACCCCGGCCCTGATACAGGCAGTCGCCCAACAGCGCCAGCGCTTCGGCGCTGCCCGCCTCGGCGGCTTTTTCATAGTGCTGCACCGCCTCGGCCCAGCTGCCCTGCCGCGCGGCATCGTAGCCCGCATCCAGTTCTTCCAGACCGGGGCCTTCGCTGCCCCGTTCCGACTTGAGCAGCCCGTTCAGGATGGAGCCATCCAGCGTAGCGGAATTGGTCCACGGGTCGATGACCACACCGTCGATGCCGTCGGTGTTCAGGGCATATTCCATGGCCTCCCGCATCCCGCGCTCGGCCATGGGCCGGGTGGCCGTGGCGCGCTCGGCTTCCGCCGTCTTCACCGAAGTGAACAGGGGCAGGTAGCTGCGCTCCTTCCGGGTGTGGAGCAGCCAGGGGTCCAGCCCTTCTGCCTTTTCCGCCGGGATGGGCATGGAAGCCCACGGGGCCGGGCCGCTCTGCGGGTCGGCTGCGGCATCCAGCGGCACCAGCACCCGCGTTTTCAGCTCCAGTGCATAGTTCAGGGCGTTCATCAGGTTCCAGAAATGCGTCTCGTTCTGCTCCCGGTAGAGCCGCTCCACGGCCTGCTCCACCACCGGGCAGCCCGTGCCCGCCGGGCTGTATTGGGGGGCGGCCTTTTTCTTCCGGCTGCCCACCGGGCGGAACCGCCGTGCGCTTTTCTCGTATGCCATTTGCATCACCCTTCTTTTTCCATCCGTCATAATAATTTATTATAGCAGGATTTCCCAAGTTTCACAATGGGGAAGACACACCGCATTTTTCCGCAAAACAATAGCATTCCGACTCCGGTTGTATTATAATATGCGATGGGAAAGTTTCCCCCGATTTACATTTCAGAAAAGGAGTCTTTCGCCTTGAACAAAATGCTTACCCACCTGAACGGCTACAAGCGCGAGGCCGTCCTCGCGCCGCTGTTCAAGATGCTGGAAGCCACGTTCGACCTGTTTGTCCCTCTGGTCATGGCAGACATCGTCAACGTCGGCATTGCGGCGCACGACCTGCAGTATATCCTTGCGCGGTGCGGCATCCTGCTGCTGCTCGCCGTCATCGGCCTGACCTGCAGCCTGACGGCCCAGTATTTCTCCGCCAAGGCCGCTGTGGGCTACTCCACCTCGCTGCGCCATGCGCTGTTTGAGCACATCCAGAAGCTCGGCTTTACCGAGATGGATACGCTGGGCACCAGCACCCTCATCACCCGCATGACCAGCGACATCAATCAGGTGCAGAGCGGCCTGAACCTCTTCCTCCGCCTGTTCCTGCGCAGCCCATTCGTGGTGGTCGGTGCCATGGTCATGGCCTTCACGGTCAATGCGCAGGCCGCATGGATCTTCGTGGTGGCCATCCCGCTGCTGTCCATCGTGGTCTTCGGCGTCATGGTCCTGACCAACCCGCTGTATAAGACCGCCCAGACCCGTCTGGACCGGGTGCTGGGCCTGACCCGCGAGAACCTGACCGGCGTTCGCGTCGTCCGCGCCTTTGACAAGGAGAAGAGCGAGATCGACCGCTTCGAGTCTGCAAACGACCTGCTGACCAAAATGCAGCTCCACGTCGGCCATCTCTCCTCCCTGATGAGCCCGCTGACCTACGTGATCATCAACCTGGCCATCGTGGCTCTGCTGTATGTGGGCAGCATCGAGATCAACATCGGCGGCATGGCAGCCGGTGATGTCATCGCGCTGGTCAACTACATGAACCAGATCCTGGTCGAGCTGGTCAAGCTGGCCAACCTTATCGTGCAGATCAGCAAGGCGCTGGCCTGCGCCAGCCGTGTGCAGGCCGTGCTGGACACGGAACCGGGGATGGCGTTCCCCGCTGCCCTTCCGGATGCCGTGGAGGCCGGCAAGGCCGACGACGCCGTCCGGTTCGACCATGTCAGCCTGACCTACGCCGGTGCCGGTGCCCCCAGCCTGTCGGACATCAGCTTCACAGCCAAACGCGGCCAGACCATCGGCGTCATCGGCGGCACGGGCAGCGGCAAATCCAGCCTCATCAACCTCATCCCCCGCTTCTACGATGCCACCGAGGGTTCGGTTGAGATCCTGGGCCGTCCGGCGCAGGCATACCCGCGGGACGTTCTGCGCGGCAGTGTCAGCGTCGTCATGCAGAAAGCGCAGCTCTTCGGCGGCACCATCCGCTCGAACCTGCTCTGGGGCAACAAGAACGCCTCGGATGCCGACCTGTGGGCCGCACTGGAAACGGCACAGGCCGCAGAATTCGTCAAGGCGAAGCCCCTTGGGCTGGACGAGCCTGTGGAGCAGGGCGGCCGGAACCTGTCCGGCGGCCAGAAGCAGCGCCTGACCATTGCCCGCGCACTGGTGGGCAAGCCCGACATCCTCATTCTGGACGACAGCGCCAGCGCTCTGGACTATGCCACCGATGCCGCCCTGCGCAAGGCACTGGCGGCTCTGCCCGGCAGCCTGACCGTCTTCATCGTCAGCCAGCGCGCCGCCAGCCTGCAGCACGCCGACCAGATCCTCGTTCTGGACGACGGCAAACTCGTCGGCCTCGGCAAACACGCCGACCTGCTGGCCTCCTGCCCGGTCTATGAGGAGATCTACGCCAGCCAGTTCAAGAAAGGGGATGCGCAGAAATGAGTGCAAAAGCAAAGAGCAGCCTGACCCCGGAACAGCGCAAGGCAACGCTCCGCCGGGTGCTGGAAAAGATCCGCCCCTACCGCCTTTTCGTGGGGTGCAGCCTCATCGTGGCCGCCGTGAGCGTGGCCGCCCAGCTGTATATCCCCATCCTCTGCGGCAGCGCCATCGACCTGATGCTCGGCAAGGGCCATGTGGACTTTGCCGGTGTGATGCAGATCATCGTGCAGATCATGGCCGTAGCCATCCTCGCAGCCTTTGCGCAGTGGCTGCTGAGCGTCTGCAACAACCGCATCACCTTCTCCGTCAGCCGCGACCTGCGCAATGCCGCCCTGCGGAAGATCCAGACTCTCCCCCTCTCCTACCTCGACAGCCACCCCTCCGGCGACATCGTCAGCCGGATGATCGCCGATGTGGACACCTTCGCCGACGGCCTGCTGATGGGCTTCACCCAGCTGTTCTCCGGCCTGCTGACCATCTTCGGCACCCTGCTGTTCATGCTGTGGGAGAATGTCCCCATCACGCTGGTGGTCGTCTGCATCACCCCGCTGAGCCTGGTGGTGGCCAGCTTCCTGGCCAAGCGCAGCTACAAGTATTTTCAGGGGCAGAGCACCGTGCGCGGTGAGCAGACCGCTCTGGTCAATGAGATGATCGAAGGCCAGAAGGTCGTGCAGGCCTTCGGCCACGAGGCCGAGAGCCTTGCCTCCTTTGACGAGGTGAACACGCGGCTGCAGGATGTCAGCCTGAAGGCCATCTTCTTCTCCAGCATGACCAACCCCGCCACCCGCTTCGTCAACAACATCGTCTATGCAGGCGTCGGTCTGGTGGGTGCGATCTATGCTGTGGCGGGCGGCATCACCATCGGTCAGCTGAGCATCTTCCTCAACTACGCCAACCAGTACACCAAGCCCTTCAACGAGATCTCCGGCGTCGTCACCGAGTTGCAGAACGCACTGGCCTGCGCGGCCCGCGTCTTTGAGCTGCTGGACGCCGACGACCAAGTGCCCGAAGCCGAACACGCCAGGGTGCTGCAGCCGGACGGCCATGTGGAGCTGAAGGACGTCTCCTTCCGCTACCTGCCGGACCGCCCCCTCATCGAGGGCCTGAACCTGGACGTCAAGCCCGGCCAGCGCATCGCCATCGTCGGCCCCACTGGCTGCGGCAAGACCACCCTCATCAACCTGCTCATGCGGTTCTATGATGTCAACGGCGGCTCCATCGCCGTCTCCGGCGACGACATCCGGAACGTGACCCGCGCTTCCCTGCGCGGCAGCTACGGCATGGTGCTGCAGGACACCTGGCTGCGCGCCGGCACCGTCCGCGAGAACATCGCCTACGGCAAGCCCGACGCCACCGACGAAGAGATCGTTGCCGCTGCCAAGGCAGCCCACGCCGACAGCTTCATCCGCCGCCTGCCGGACGGTTACGATACCGTCATCGCGGAGGACGGCGGCAACATCAGCCAGGGCCAGAAGCAGCTGCTCTGCATTGCCCGCGTCATGCTCTGCCTGCCGCCCATGCTGATCCTGGACGAGGCCACCTCCTCCATCGACACCCGCACCGAGGTGCGCATCCAGGCCGCGTTCGCCCGGATGATGCAGGGCCGCACGAGCTTCATCGTGGCCCACCGCCTGTCCACCATCCGCGAGGCCGATGTCATCCTTGTGATGAAGGACGGCCACATCGTGGAGCAGGGCAATCACGACGAACTGCTGGCCCAGGGCGGCTTCTACGCCAAGCTCTACAACAGCCAGTTCGAGGGCGTGGAAACCTGACCGGCACAAACAAAAAATGGGATGCTCGTTTCGAGCATCCCATTTTTGTTTGCCAGAATCCTGCCGCCCGTCGTTTCAGACCGTCTCGACCACCACCGGCTCCTCCGGCGGCGGGGTCAGCGTGGAGTGCGCCCGCACAAAGGCAGCCGCGCGCTGGCTGGCAATGCCCTGCCGCAGCTTCCGCAGGTCGTTGGACGGGAAGGTCCGCTCCCCGTTCCAGCCCTCCAGCGCAGCCTGCACCTCGGCCTCTGTGGGCCAGAGATGTTCCGTTTCGGCGACCAGCAGAAGCCCCAGACGCCCCCGCAGTTTCTGTTCTGCCTGCGCGTGAAGCTCCGTCCGGAACTGTTCCACCGTCTGGCCCTGCACCTTCAGGTATTGGTCAAAGTTGATGTTGTTCGCCTGCATCCGCAGGTTGAACTCCCGCTGCTCGGCAAAGTAGTTTCCCGCCACCAATTGCTTCGGCAGCGCGCCCTTCACCTCGCCGCCGAACTGGTAGACCAGCTCCCGCTCGGCCAGCGTCTCGGCCTGGGCGCAGCGGGTCTTGTAGATCTCCCTTGCCACACGGTTCCGCAGGGCTTTTTTGCCCGCCTCGTCGGCGGCGCGGTCCTCGTCGCCGTGGTTGCGGTTGATCTCCAGTTCAAGGGTCAGTTTCCGGATGGGCCGTGGCCGGATGGGCTGCACAAAGCCGGTGTACCGCCCCAGTTTCAGCGGCGGCAGGCAGAAGAACTCCGCCCCCGCCCGGAACCCTTCGGCCCGGTTGACGGCCAGCAGCTCAAAGTCCGGGTCGGTCACCGGGACGAGCCGGTGCTCTTCCATCAGCTGCGCGAACAGCGGCGAAAAGCCTTCCAGAATGGCGCGGTTCACCGCTGCCGTCAGCAGGTCTTCTTCCTCTTTGGGCGCATCCGGTGCCGCCTGCTCGGCCTGCACCGCTGCTTCCAGCTCCTCGGCACTGGCCGAAAAGACCACCCGGCAGTCGCCCGGTTCCGGCATCCCAAAATGTTCCAGTTTCATTGTGTTTCCTCCTCACCGCACAAATCCGGCCATCAGCAGCACCAGAACCACCGCCAGCGCAAAGTACAGCACTTCGGCCCCCAGCACAGCGCGGTCGCCTTCCACATACATCTTCTCCGGATCTTCCGGGTCATAATATAAGGTCACGGTCTCCCCGGCCGCAAAGCCCTTGCCCTTGGCCGCCTTCGGGTAATGGAGGCGGTGGCTGCCGCCTGCCGTCTCAAATTCCAGCACATAGGCCTGACCGTCCCGGCCCTGCGCGGTGCCCGCAACGCGGGCGGTGACCTTTTCGCCTTTTGTCTGCAAGCGCCGCCGCGCAAGCACACTGCGCACCCCCATGCCGAACATGAGCGCCGCCCCGATGATAAAGATCAGAAAGTTGAACATGTGTGGTTCCCTCATTCCATCGTATTTTGCCGCAGGGCCCCAGGCCCCGGACAGCTCAGGTCTTATTGTATCATATTTCACCGAAAATTTCGCCCCATCGTCCTCATTCCGGTGCCAAAATTTCATCCGGAATTTTTGTCAGAAAAATTCGAAAAAAGCGCTTGACATTTCCCGTTTCCATGGTATAATTACTATCGTTCCGAGCGACACGGCTCACGAACGAAAACAGAATATGCGGATATGGCGGAATTGGCAGACGCGTTAGATTCAGGTTCTAATCGGGGCAACTCGGTGGAGGTTCAAGTCCTCTTATCCGCACTCTCAAACGACAGCTTTCAAAAAGGCTGTCGTTTTTCTTTTTTGTATCCGTCCTTTTGGAAACACTCTTCTATGCGGATAAGAGGACTTGAACAGCAACAACGACGACCGCTGCCTGCGGCAGAAACAGGGAGGAGTTGTTGGGGCCGCGTTCTGATTTTTCAAAGCCCTGCCAAGGGGCTGCGGAAAAATCAGCAAACGCAACCCGCAAGGCCCTGCCGCACAGTGCCGCAAGCAATCAGCCCAGTGGGGCTTTTGTTCGTGCGCGGTTCCTGGACCCGTAGGAATGTCTACCGGGAGGACTGCCGTTAAAATAGAAAATCCGAACCTTTTCTCGATAGGAGAAGGGTTCGGATTTTTTGTTTTCTTTG
>ERZ1026890.555-NODE-555-length-20754-cov-139.060728_pt1 | contig 20754 bp, 16 predicted proteins | sample MGYA00380175_ERZ1026890 | MGnify/ENA primary metagenome ERZ1026890 (study PRJEB33269, sample SAMEA4719811) | human gut metagenome | biome: human-associated habitat; feature: organic feature; material: feces | place: Cameroon | collected 2013-10 ...
GACCGTTCGAAAATAGACTTGAGTCTCTATCACGGAAAAGACAGTTGGGACGTGACGGATGATATGGATGATAGCAAGGGGGATTGGTACCATGAAGGTGGTTCATATAATAAGGAATTAACGAAGACGCAGCTCAACTGGGGAAACTTCAATGTGGCTTTGAACTGGAATTATCTGTTCTCACCGAAGCTCTTTGCTAACTTCACGGCTGTATATTCCCATAATCGTTCCAAACTCTATTCCCTGGATGATGACAGGGAAATCTATCCACAAACCAAGAATGAAAGGGTGTGGAGTCATTTGGAGCATGGCTATACTTCTACTATCTATGATGCCGGATATCGCACGGCATTCGATTACCGTCCGAATCCACGTCATCATATCCGTTTCGGTCATGACTACACGATGCATCTCTTCCGTCCACAGACGGTGATGCAGCTTGACTATATGGGAGGTGGAAGTGGTGCTGAGATGGATACCATCCGTGTGAATAGTACCAATAGGCATGTGTCTCATGAATGGTCGGCGTATGCGGAGGATGAAATCTGTCTCAGTGATAAATGGAGCCTGGATGCTGGTTTCCATCTGGGATTGTTTCATATCAGCGATAAGAACTTCTTCAATATAGACCCTCGCTTCGCACTGAAATACCAGTGGAGTCATGCGGTATCGCTGAAGGCTTCTTTCACGCAGATGACTCAGTATGTGCATAAGATATCCAACAGTTATCTGGATTTGCCTACTGATTATTGGGTGCCAACCACCAAGGATTTGAAACCGATGCGTTCTTATCAGATAGCGGCTGGCATCTATGCGCAGCCGAATCGCCACTGGATCTTATCGCTCGAAGGCTATTACAAACTCTCAAAGCATCTTCTGCAATACAGCAGCTGGCTGGGAATCGAACCTCCGGCAGAGAATTGGGATAGTCAGGTGATGGATGGCAAGGGATTGTTCTATGGTTTGGAGGCTGATGCCACTTACCATACCAATCACCTGACCTTGAGCGGTTCCTATACACTCTCCTGGAACAAGCGGAAGTATGATGAATTCTATCAGGACTGGTATTACGACAAGTATGACAATCGCCATAAGTTGAATCTTTCCTTGAGATATGATTTCAACAGGAAGGTGAGCTGCTATGCGGTGTGGAGTTATCATTCCGGCAATCATGCCACCGTGCCAACTCAGATTGCAGCACTGCCTGGTTTGCCGGATGGTGGCAATCGATACCCTGGCAGTTGGTGGAATTCGGCATCTTTTGTCTATGCCATCCCCAACAACCTGACCTTGCCGGCTTATCATCGTCTGGACTTGGGCTTTGATTTCCATCATGTTACCAAGCATGGACATGAGCGCATCTGGAACTTGAGCATCTACAATGCATATTGTCACCTGAACTCGATGTATGTCAAGGTGGATTTCGATGAGAAAACAAAGCGGTTTCGGGCAAAGAACAAGGGATTTGTCCCAATCATTCCTTCGTTCAGCTATACCATTAAGTTCTAAGGAATTGCATGGTGAATAGTAGATGTAGATTTATGTAAAGATAAAAAGAGATAAAAATGAAAACAATGATATATAGGGCATTTAGCTTCATGCTTTTATGCCTGGCGTTGGTTTCCTGCAAAGATGATTTTGATATTCAAAAGCTGCAGGATCATTCCCGACTGGTGGTGTATTGCTTTCCTACCGAAGGTGATACCACGCTCGTCAGTGTAGCTAAGAGTCTGCCTGTAGCATCAGTAAAGGGGAATGTTGACATCTTATCCCGCGAAAAGGTAGATGCACATATTATATATAAGGTGAATGGGGTGGAGCAAACGGTGAAACGCATCGCAAACGAGGAAGAGGCTCAACTCTTTACCCGAAGCACAAAATCCGATGTGCTTTCGCAACTGGTAGGTCAGTATTATGTGGTAGGCAAGCAGAAAGCTGGCGACAAAATCAGTATTCAGGTTTCTGCACCGGATTTCTCATCTGTTTCAGCATCTACTTATATCCCAGAGAAGGTAGAAGTGGAGTTGGGTGATGTTAAATTGGAAATGAAATCATCGGATGGTTATAACCCGATAACGATTGATAGGGTAGAAGCCATTTTCCATGATAATCCTTCTTCGGAAGATTATTATTCGGTGAAGCTCAGATTACTGAATCGAGAAAAGAACCGTGATCTAGGGCTGCTGACAGACAATGAACCCTTGTTGAACAAGAAGTCGAAGCTGGATGATGATTTCGGTATGGATGATTATGAGTATTTTGGTAATGCCTACATCTTCAATGACCGTACGATAAATGGCAAGACCTATACACTTCATCTGGATACATACTCTAATTCATATTATCAGTCATTTTATAGTTTTTCTTATGTAGTAGATTTATACAAGGTAACTCCTGAATATTATCGGTTTCTCAAGAGTATCAACGATGCGCAGAGCAACAGTTGGGCAGATGTGGGCTTGATGCAGGTTACGCCTACCTATTCGAATGTAAAAGAAGGCTTCGGAGTGGTGGCTGGCTACAATATAAGTTCTGTTTCGAAATACTTCTATAAATAACGAAGATAATGGAGGAATATATACCAAGTGCTTTGCCATTGCCGGCAAGGCACAGATTACAGGACAATTTTAAACGAAGAAAGGGATTCTATGATGAAGATCAATAAGAATGAACAGGATTTTGTGCTGAAGTATTTTCTGCCGGGCAAGCTGGATACCCGGAAGGCTTTGCGGAAAGTGAAGGCTCGGGTTGGCATTGCTGATGAAGAAGTTTCGTATGCAGCAACTGTATCTTTACGCATGCGTCGCATCCGCTGGATAGCTGTGGCTGCATCTATTCTGGTGCTCTTCACCATAGGAGCCTATACGCTTTTGCAGCCAAAGACGGTGACGCTTTCTGCTGAATCAGAAGTAGTGGCGTATCATCTGCCTGATGGAACGAAGGTATCGTTGATGCCTCATTCTTCTCTTTCCTATCAGGAAGATGATTGCAGAAAGGTGGAGATGAAGGGCTGCATCTATTATCAGGTGAAGCATGATGAACAGCATCCTTTCGATGTGGTAGGAGAGCATGGACATATAAGGGTGCTCGGTACCCAGTTTATGGTAGATGAAAGAACGGATGTTCCCGAAGTAATGGTAACCAGTGGAAAGGTGCTTTTCACGGCTCGCAGTTCTGCTGAAGGTGTCTTCCTGATTAAAGGCAAGCGGGCACGTCTGTTGAAAGGTGCTGCCCAGCCGGAGTTGTTGGCGGATTATGATATCAACGATGTGGCATGGGCTACGCATCGTCTGCATTTCGACAATACTCCATTATCCGAAGTATTGGAAGAACTTTCTAAATTATCAGGCACAAGATATACGGCTTCAGATGAGAGCAAGCGTCTGACGGGTGATTTTGAAACAGATTCCATCCCGCAGGTTATTCAGGTGATAGAAGAGACTTTGGGTGTGGATATCCGGTAAACTCAGAGAAAAGCACCCTAAAAGTAGAAGAACTGAGGAAAAGAAGGCAATAAAATGAGAAAATAAGTAAAAAGGTCGCATCTTTCGTATTGATTAAGAGCTAGATTCAAAAATATTTTGTATCTTTGCCAACGTAACAAATCAAACAACAGAAAATATAGAAGTATGGACTTTAACAAACTATTCTCATTGGAGGGTAAGGTTGCCCTCGTAACTGGTGCCGCTTACGGTATCGGTTTCGCTATTGCTGAGGCTTATGCCAAGGCAGGTGCAAAAATTGCTTTCAACTGCCGCAGCCAGCATCACATGGATCAGGCGCTTGCTGATTACAAGGCTAAGGGTATTGATGCCAAGGGTTATATCTGTGATGTAACTGATGAGGAACAGGTGAAGAACATGGTTGCTGATATCGAGAAGGAACTCGGTGTTATTGACATCCTGGTAAATAATGCAGGTATCATCAAGCGTATTCCTATGACGGAGATGTCTGTAGATGACTTCAAGCAGGTAATCGACATCGACCTTACTGCACCATTCATCGTATCTAAGGCTGTTATCCCAGGTATGATCAAGAAGGGTCATGGTAAGATTATCAACATCTGCTCTATGATGAGCGAGTTGGGTCGTGAAACCGTTTCTGCATACGCTGCAGCCAAGGGTGGCTTGAAGATGTTGACTCGTAACATCTGCTCTGAGTATGGTGAGTACAATATCCAGTGTAACGGCTTGGGTCCTGGTTATATTGCAACTCCACAGACTGCACCACTTCGTGAGCGTCAGGCAGACGGTAGCCGTCATCCATTCGACAGCTTTATCTGTGCAAAGACTCCAGCAGGCCGCTGGTTGGAGCCAGAGGAGTTGGAAGGACCAGCTGTGTTCCTGGCTTCAGAAGCATCTAACGCAGTAAATGGCCACATCCTCTATGTAGATGGTGGTATTTTGGCTTACATCGGCAAGCAGCCAAAATAATATCAAGTAATATCATACAATAAAAGGGCATTCCGAGAGGAATGCCCTTTTATGTCGAAAATAATCTTAACAATTATTTGTTGAGTGCATCAGCGAGCTCAGCACCAGCCTTGAACTTAGCCACCTTCTTAGCTGCAATCTGGATCTTCTCCTTGGTTGCTGGGTTGATACCCTCGCGAGCAGGACGCTCGTTTACGCTGAAGGTACCGAAGCCTACCAACTGGATTTTGTCACCTGCGATGAGAGCCTCCTTCAACGCATTAGTTGTTGCATCGAGAGCAGCCTTAGCCTGTGCCTTTGTGATCTCTGCACCTGCTGCAATCTTGTCGATCAATTCTGTCTTGTTCATAATTATACGTTATTAAATGATTAGTAATTTCTATCAATTATCGATTTTGCTTACAAATATAGTCTTTTCCTTTGAAAGTTCAAATAAAAAAAGCAGAAAAGTGATGAAAATAGTGAAATTTTATTGTAATCTACTCGCTTTTTGGTGATTTCACGGATATTTTTAGTAATTTTGCCACCAAATTTCAAATTTTAATAAGATAATTAATAGTTAAGGCAAAAATAGTTATGCGCAATATTCCAATAGTTACAAAGAATCTGCTGATAGTGAATGTGGTGGCCTTTCTGGCTTGCCTGGTCATGGGAAAGAACGGAACCGATGGGTATGTCCTCAATGATATCTTGGGACTTCATTTCTTCATGGCTTCCGATTTTCATATTTATCAGTTGTTTACGTATATGTTCATGCATGGTGGTTTCGAGCATATTCTCTTCAATATGTTCGCCCTTTGGATGTTCGGATGTGTCGTAGAGAGAGTCTGGGGACCGAAGAAGTTCCTTTTTTATTACATAGCCTGCGGCGTAGGTGCCGGCCTCTTTCAGGAAGCAGCTCAGTATGTTACCTATATCGTCAAGGATATGTCTGCCTATGAGTTTGTGGTAAGTGGCGAGGGTGCCCGTATGGCTATGGGCGATTATCTCAACATGTGGACAACCGTAGGTGCATCGGGTGCCATCTATGCCATCCTGCTTGCATTCGGAATGATTTATCCTAATGAGCGAATATTCATCTTCCCGTTGCCTGTACCTATCAAGGCGAAGTATTTCGTGATTGGCTATGCAGCCATCGAGCTCTTCTCTGCCTTGGCAACCCGTGGCGATGGTGTGGCACATATTGCCCATCTGGGAGGTATGGTATTCGGTTTCTTCATGATCCGTTACTGGCGTAAGCAGATGGATGGAGGTTATCATAACTCTTCTGCTGCCGATTCTTTCGATAAGTTACGTAATATGTTTGGGGGTAGAAACAAGCAGACCAAGCAACGTTTCGATTATACCCGCAATGAGAACTATACCCGCAACGATAATTATAGCCGTAATGATACCTATACCACAGATTTCCAGCGTACAGATGAAGCCGAAGAGCGCAAGAAGGCTGCACAGAAGGAGATTGACCGTATCTTGGATAAGATACGCAAGAGTGGTTATGACAGTCTGACCCGAGAAGAGAAACAGACCCTTTTTGACCAGAGTAACAGATAGTGTCATGTTGAATGGATTAAGGGATTTTACGGTCAAGATGGTGGCAGGAGCCAATGTGGCTACTGTTGCCTTTATGTTATTGGTGGGATATTCCGATCTGCTGAATCCGGAACGTTTTCCCGCATTCTGCAATGCAGGACTACTCTTTCCGGTCTTTCTTTTCCTCAATCTAGGCTTTCTGATATTCTGGGTCGTCTTCCGTGCCAGGTATGTTCTCATTCCATTGTTGGGCTTTCTGGTCAGCTTCGTACCTGTCCGGCAGTATATGCCGGTCAATATGAAGGGAGATGCTCCGAAGGGAAGCATCAAGGTTCTGTCGTACAATACCTGGGGATTCGGAAATCAGACGGAAGATGAGGATGGAGTGAATATCTGCCTGTCTTATCTGTTGGAACAGAATGCTGATATTGTCTGTTTGCAGGAAGCGCAGCCTACCGGCAGGAATGCAGAGCAGATAGACAGTATGCTGAAGCCGATTTATGCTTATCAGGACGTTACGGTTCATCCCCATGGCGGAAACGCCTTGATGCTGCTGAGTAAATATCCTATCCTTTCCAAGGAACTGATTCCCTACGAATCGCAGGGGAATATGAGTGTGGCTTACCGTTTGAAAATCAACGATAAGCCAGTTCTGCTTATCAATAATCATCTGGAGACAACGGGCTTGAGTATCGAAGACCGTCAGCAGTTCAAGAAACTGGTTGTAGGCAAACTGCAGGTAGATACTGCCGAGCAGACCTCCAAGCTTCTGGTGGTGAAGTTGGCAGAGGCAACTAAGAAACGTGCGCCCCAAGCCGAAGCGGTGGCGAGATACATCAGGGAGCATCGGGGGATGAGCACAATCCTTTGCGGTGACTTCAATGACGGACCGATCTCTTACGTGCATCGCACGATAGCTAAGAATCTGGTAGATTGCTATGTAGAAAGCGGCAATGGACCGGGAATCAGTTATCATCGTGGTGGATTTTTCGTACGAATAGACAATATCATGTGTTCTGAGGATTGGGAGCCTTATGAGTGCAAAGTAGATGATAAAATAGCGGTTTCAGACCATTATCCTATCATCTGTAAGCTAAAAAAGCGCCCAAAAAAGCAAAAATAAGGCAAAATATTCTTATATAAGAAAAAAAATGCGTATTTTTGCACGTCATTATATATGTAATGATGAATTATAAAGCTGAAAATAAATAAATTAATAACAATAAAATAGAAATGCAAAACAAAGGAATTGTAATTTGTGTAGCCGTCTTACTGACTCTCGCAAGTATCTTCTATTTGTCATTCTCGTTTGCCACACGTTACTATGACAGCGAGGCTGCAAAGATCAAAGACCCTATTGCTCAGCAGGATTATAAGGATTCTGTAAAGTACCTGGGTGTTTATTCTTACCAGAACTGCTTGGAGACCCAGATTGGTCTTGGACTTGACCTGAAGGGCGGTATGAATGTAATTCTTGAGATTTCTGTACCTGATGTAATTGAAAACCTTGCCGATCACAAGACCGACGCTGGTTTTACCAATGCAATGAAGGAAGCTAGAGCTCAGGAAGAAGCTAACGGTGGTGACTTCGTGTCACTTTTCATTAACGCTTATCACAAGAGCGCACCAGGTCATAAACTCGCTGAAGTGTTCGCTACCCAGCAGTTGCAGGGTAAGGTTTCTCCTCAGAGCAGCGACGCAGAGGTAGAGAAGGCTATCCGCGCTTCTGTACAGGATGCTATCGACAACTCTTTCAACGTTGTCCGCACCCGTATCGATAAGTTTGGTGTTGTACAGCCTAACATCCAGAAGTTGGAAGGTCAGCAGGGCCGTATCATGGTAGAAATGCCTGGTATCAGCCAGCCAGAGCGTATGCGTAAGATGCTTCAGGGTAGTGCTAACCTTGAGTTCTGGGAGACATATAACTCAGAGGAAATCGCTCCTTATCTCCAGCAGCTCGACACTCGTATTGCCAATGGCGATAACGGTGAGGAGAAAAATGATACTGTAGCTGCAGATTCTGCTGCCGCTAAGAAGGAAGTAGCTAAGGCCGAGCCTAAGAAGGCAGAAACTAAGTTCTCTATCAAGAAGAAGGACGATGCTGCTGCCAAGGTAGGCGAGGATGCTCAGAATGCTGCTGCCATCAAGGCTCACCCACTGTTGGCTCGCTTGCAGCTTGGTGGAGGTTTGAGTACTGTTGGTTACGCCAGCGTTCGCGATACTGCTGCTATCAACAAGATTATCTATTCTGCAGTGGCTAAGCGCCTGTTGCCTTCAGACTTGCGTTTGCTCTGGAGTGCACAGCCTGCTGACAATATCAAGATGAAGAACATCTATGAGCTTCACGCTTTGAAGGTGACAACTACTACAGGTCGTGCTCCATTGGAGGGTGATGTTATCACAGACGCTAAGGATGAGTTCGACCAGATGGGTTCTCCTGTTGTAAGCATGAAGATGAATACAGAGGGTGCCCGCAAGTGGGCTCAGATGACCAAGGCTAACGTGGGCAAGGCTATCGCTATCGTTCTGGATGGTGTAGTTTACTCTGCTCCTCGTGTAAACGGTGAGATTGATGGTGGTAACTCACAGATTTCCGGTAACTTCACTATCGAAATGACCAAGGACTTGGCTAATACATTGAAGTCTGGTCGTATGCCAGCTCCTGCACGTATCGTTCAGGAGGAGGTTGTAGGTCCTACTCTCGGTGCACAGTCTATCCAGATGGGTATCATCTCATTCGTTGTTGCTTTCGTACTCCTGATGGTTTACATGGTGATGATGTACAACATCGTTCCTGGTATGATGGCTAACCTGGCATTGCTCGTCAATGTATTCTTCACACTCGGTATTCTGACGTCATTCCAGGCAGCCTTGACATTGCCAGGTCTTGCCGGTATGGTCTTGTCTCTGGGTACTGCCGTGGATGCTAACGTGCTTATCTATGAGCGTATCAAGGAGGAGCTTCGCTCTGGTAAGGGTATGAAGCAGGCTGTAGCTGCCGGTTATGGTAATGCTTTCTCAGCTATCTTCGACTCTAACTTGACTTCATTGATTACAGGTGTCATCCTGTTGACTACCGGTACAGGTCCTATCCGTGGTTTCGCTACTACTTGGATCATCGGTATCATCGTTTCATTCTTCACAGCCGTATTCTTGACTCGTCTGGTTTACGACTACAAGTTGAATCACGACAAGTGGATGCACTGCAAGTTTGATACTCCAGTTTCTCACAACCTGATGCAGGGCAAGAAGTACAAGTTCATGTCTATGTACAAGACTACCTTCACCGTTGCCATCGTAGCAGCTGTGGTATTCATCGGTAGCTTCTTTGTTCGTGGTTTGAGCAAGAGTATCGACTTCACTGGTGGTCGTAACTATGTAGTACAGTTTGAGAATCCTGTAGAGCCTGAGCAGATCCGTACCGTTCTTGGTGGTGCTTTCGTCAATGCAGATGGTACTAAGGCTACTACAAGTGCTATCGCTATCGGTACAGATGGTAAGACTATCCGTGTATCTACCAACTATATGATTGAGAGCAACAGTCCAACTGTTGACGATGAGGCTGAGACTATCCTTTACAACGCCTTGAAGAAGGCTAACCTGGTTTCTCAGAAGAGTGTTGAGGCATTCAAGAACCCAGACGTTCGTCAGGGTGGTTCTATCATCAGTAGTACAAAGGTAGGTCCTTCAGTGGCTAAGGATATCACGATGGGTGCTATCTATAGTGTGCTCTTCGCCTTGATTGCTATCTTCCTCTACATCCTGATACGTTTCCGCAACGTAGCCTTCTCTGTAGGTTCTACAGTAGCTTTGGCATTCGATGCCTTGACTGTTATCGGTTTCTACTCACTCCTGTGGGGTCTCGTTCCATTCTCATTGGAGATTGACCAGACCTTCATCGGTGCTATCCTGACCGTGGTAGGTTACTCTATCAACGATAAGGTGGTAGTATTCGACCGTATCCGTGAGAACTTGAAGTTGCATCCTAAGGGCGACCGTCAGCAGCTCTTCAATGCATCTATCAATGAGACATTGGCTCGTACCATCAATACATCTACATCTACATTGCTCGTGTTGCTCTGTATCTTCATCCTCGGTGGTGACAGCATCCGCAGCTTCTCATTCGCAATGATTCTGGGTGTTGTATTCGGTACTTTGTCTTCTATCTTCATCGCATCTCCAATGGCTTACATCGTTCTTGGCCGCAAGATCAAGGAGGAGCCAGCTGAAGAGACTGCTGTTGCAGAGGTTAAGTAAAACGTAAACAATAAGAGATTCTTCTGTTTCTGTCCGGTGAATGCCGGATGGAAATAGGGAATCATCAAGACTATAAAACGATAAAAGGTCGCTTCCTAGTTAAATAGGAGCGACCTTTTATCGTTTACGTGGTCCCACCGAGAATCGAACTCGGATCAAAGGTTTAGGAAACCTCCGTTCTATCCATTAAACTATGGGACCTTCGAAAACTGACTGCAAAGATACATTAAAACATTGACAATACAAAATAAATGACTATGTTTTTAACACTCATCCTATCAAGTTTACTCACTTTTGTGGAGTTAAACTGCGAAAATCTCTTTGATACACGGCATGATTCGCTTAAGAATGATGTCGAGTTCCTGCCTGAGGGCAGTTATCACTGGACTCCCTACCGCTATTGGCATAAGGTGAACCAGCTGGGGCAGGAGATTGTGGGACTGGGGTATGAGGAGGCTTCCGGAGATGTGCAGCTTCCCGACCTGGTGGCTCTCTGTGAGGTGGAAAACGACAGTGTATTGTTTGACCTGACCAAGCGTTCAGTCATCCGTACGGCTGGTTATGAGTATGTGATGACCGATTCGCCCGATGAGCGAGGCATCGATGTAGCCTTGATGTATCAGCCGTTTTCCTTTTCATTGATACATTCCTGGTCTATTCGGGTGAAGCGTCTGCCGGATACCCGTCCTACGAGAGACATTCTCTATGTTTCGGGACGTGTCATCACGGGCGATACGCTGCATGTGTTTGTGGTGCATGCACCTAGTAGAAGAGGAGGAGAGCGTGAATCCCGTCCTTACCGCCTGCAGGTGGCGAGCCAGTTGGCAGAAGCTGTGGATTCCATTTATGCGCTTCAAAGTGGGGCAAAGATTATTGTGGCAGGAGACTTCAATGATTATCACGACTCTCCCGCTCTGGAATATCTCTATCAGCACCACCTTATTAATATATCTGCCGGAGCACAGGGTAGCCATGGGGCAAAGGCTACTTACCGTTGGCATGGAGAATGGCGCAGTCTTGACCAGATACTGCTGAGCGAATCGATGCAGCATCCGGAAAATGCCTGCAGAATAGGAGATTTGCCTTTCCTGCTCGAAGATGATGAGAAATATGGCGGTAAAAAACCATATCGCACCTACCTGGGTCCGAGGTATTTAGGAGGTTACAGCGATCATCTTCCATTGGTGGCCCGCATCCGGATAGATGATAAATAAGGCACGATTTACTTGACTTTTCGCAAAAAAGGGGGTATAAACAGCACTTTTTTGCGAAAAAGCTTGCATATATTGCACAAATTTCGTAATTTTGCGCACGATTTACAAACATATAGTATTAAGATAACAATGACTCACAATTTGTTAAAAGGCAAGCGTGGCATCATCTTCGGTGCACTCAATGAGGAATCAATCGCTTGGAAAGTAGCTGTAAAGGCTGCAGAAGAGGGTGCTACTATCGCACTTAGTAATACAGCTATGGCTTTGCGTATGGGTACGCTGGATAAGCTCGCTGAACAGATCAACGCTCCTATCATCGCAGCTGATGCGACTAGCGTTGAAGACTTGGAAAAGGTATTCACTGAGGCTCAGGAGAAGCTCGGTGGCAAGATCGACTTCGTTCTCCACTCTGTAGCCATGAGCCCTAACGTTCGTAAGCATCGTACATACGATGACCTCGACTACAACTTCCTGAACAAGACATTGGATATCTCTGCTATCTCTTTCCACAAGATGTTGCAGGTAGCCAAGAAGTTGGATGCTATCAATGAGTGGGGTTCTGTAGTAGCTCTCACTTACGTAGCTTCTCAGCGTACTTTCTTCGGTTACAACGATATGGCTGATGCCAAGAGCATGCTTGAGAGTATCGCACGCAGCTTCGGCTACATCTATGGTCGTGAGAAGCACGTCCGCATCAATACCATCTCTCAGAGCCCTACAGCAACAACTGCAGGTAAGGGTATCAAGGATATCGCGAATATGATGGACTTTGCTGACAAGATGTCTCCACTCGGAAATGCGGTAGCAGAGGATTGCGCTAACTATTGCGTAATGATGTTCTCTGACTTCACCCGCAAGGTAACTATGCAGAACCTCTTCCACGATGGTGGTTTCTCATCTATGGGTATGAGCCTCCGTGCCATGAACCAGTATGCTAAGGATATGACTCCTTACGAGGATGAGAATGGTAAGGTTATCTACGGATAATAGAAAAACAAGGAAAGGATGATACTCTATATATCATCCCATCTATTCATAATAGGCAATATACGCTCATTCCTGCAGGGAAAGAGGTGTATTGCCTATTTGTTTTGCGACTCACACCGAACGAAGTAAGCACGTGCGTCGAACGATGCACGCTCTCACATCGAACGATGCACGTGCTTACTTCGAACGATGCACGGCGCATAATACATAGACTTTGCACTATATAAATAGTTATCTTACGCTGTTGGGATATACAACTTTGATACACATAAAGCAAGTAATTAGAAATTTAAGCAAGTAAACATAAGATAGGAAGCGTATGGATTCATTGTTTTTACTTCAGTTTGCCTGTTTCATCTTCATGTTCATCAATGCCTTCATCGTGGCACTCTCTTGTCTGTATGTAAGATGGAAGAACAGACGATACGAACGTTCAAGATGGATGATAGCAGCAGCCATCACAGGTCTGGCGATACAATATGTGATACAGATGAAGTTCGGATTCCGTGCCATAGACGATGATCTGGGGGCGGTGATCAACATTCTCGTCTATACCCCTTGCTTCTCGCTCATCTGCATGGGCATCTATAATCTGGAGACCACCCGTGCCAACCGCAGGAAGATGTATCTGGTGTGCGGTGCCATCTATACCGCCATCATCCTGATTTTCTGCGTGGGCGTCAGCCTTCACCAAAGTCTGTATATTAGAGAAGAACTTTATCTGATGCTGGTACTGTTTTGCGTGAGTGTATCCTATTGCATATATATGATTATACGGGAGATGAACAGGCGCAGGAAGATGCTGGAAACGATGGCGGCTACGGATATGCTGCCCTACGTGAGATATTCACGAGCCAGCATATTCATCCTCTGTCTCCCGGTCCTTATCTTGCCGGTAGCCATGTTCTCCACCACCTTATTATATATACTGGCTCCTGTGGGGCTGATGGCACTGCTGTTCTTCAACCTTACATTCATAGCCCTTGGCAGCAATTACATTCCTACCGAAGAGCTCCTGGACAAGGAAGCGGAAAACAACCCTCCATCTGAAACCGGAAATGGGGGGGGCAGAGGAAAATTCTGACATACAGCAGGATCCTACGGATGATAAACCAAGGAAATTGCAGATTATTTCAGATGAACGCAGGAACTTTATCCAGCAGAGCCTGGATGCCTGGTGTGAGAATCAGGGCTACAAGGACTGTAACGTGAACATGCTCACACTTTCCCACACACTCTGCATCTCGAAGAACGAACTGAGTCTGTTCTTCGACCAGTGTCTGCATTCCAATTTCAGAATATGGCTCAGCGAGATCCGTTTCAATGCAGCCAAGAAGATGATGCTGGAGTATCCCGACTACAGCAACGATATCATTTCTGCCGAGTGCGGATTTTCCTGCCGCACCCATCTTTACCGCATCTTCAAGACCAAGGCAGGGTGCTCGCCTACAGAATGGAGAAAATCTGCCAAAAAGGAGTAGCATTTCTAGGAATGCTACTCCTTTTTGGTAGGAATGCGACACTTTTTTAGGGGAATGCGACACCCTTTTTCAGTGAAAAACACTAATTTTGTGGCACGAAAGAAATATTTGAATCTTATACCATCAATCAAGATTTGGCTTTCCGAATCATCATTTCGGAAAGCTTCTTATATATTCTGAAGTAAGCAAATGAAAATAATGTAGTAAGTAATGACAATAATGTAGAGTAATATGATGAATCGTTCAACGACACAGATCAGATTACTGGTTGCTGTGCTTGTTTCCATTCTTTCCTTTTCCTTTGCGAAAGCGGAAGCCAGCGATAGTAACCTGCCAGATTCCAAAGGATGGTATCTGGGCGTGGATGGCGGATTGCCTTTCGGCTTATCCACTTTTTCCAGTTTCGGACACGACAAGACCCACCTGGGCTGGGCTGCCGGCATCTATGGCGGCTATCGTTTCAACCCCATTTTCTCAGCTGAACTCTCTGCCAGATATGGAGAGGTGAACCTGTCGGCACAAGACTGCTGCGTGGAGCGCAACTACTGGCTGGGCAGCGACGGCATGCTCTACAAGGCAAGTGTCCTGGGCATGGATAGCTGGGAATATGCCCAACTGAAAAGCCATGTCAGGATGGGCTGGTATGGTGCAAGGGTTCACGTAAATCTGCTGGGGCTGTTACGCAATACCGCCCACAGCCGATGGACTGTAGCCGTATCTCCTCATCTCTATGCAGTGACTACCTGCGCAGATATCCAGACCCTGGCAGATCATGCCGAGGTGATGAAGGGCTCTACCCGCTGGCACCTGGGCTATGGAGCCAGCTTGCAGGCAGGTTACCAGTTGACCTCCAATCTTAATCTGGGCATCTATTCCGGTTTGACACGCCTTTCTGGAGAACGTATGGACGGAATGCCGGAACATCTGCACAAGAACAACTTCGTATGGGAAAGCGGAATCAGACTGGGAATCAGCTTCTCAAAAAAGAAAAACAAGATAGTTGAAACTCCATCCGTTCCACAAACGGAAGTTCTACATCAAGATACCATTCTTTCGGAGAATGTCAATCAGAAAGAAAAAGAAACGGTGGATAAGGCTGAAACAAAAGTTGTTGAACAGGATATTAAAGAACCTGTAAAGGTGACATTCCCTGTCATCTACTTCAGCTTCAACCGCATCACCATTCGCCCAAGCGAGGTTTCCAAGCTGAAAAGCATCCTCCATATATTGAAGGAGAATCCTGAAATGAAGGTGACGGTGACTGGCTGGTGCGACACAAGAGGCAGCGTGGCAGTCAACAGACGCATCTCCCGCCAGCGAGCACAAGCCCTGAAGACCTGGCTTGTGAAGAGAGGTATTGCAGCAAGCCGCATCTCGGTAGTAGGAAAGGGAAGCGACGCTTCCAGAACTGCCCCAAAAGCCCGCCGAGTAGAGACTACAAATCATCATCAGTAACCCATAAAACAAGATAGAAAATGAGAGCAAAAAGAAGATTTAATATTGGGTTATGGGTGCTGCTATGCGTCCCATGCCTATTGGCAAGTTGCGATCATGATGTCCATGATGGCGAAGGGGATGGAGGCTTGTCGGTTTCGCTTGCCTGGGCTGATGAAGCCGATGAGGGCACGGAAGTGAAGGACGTGAAGACATGGATCGTGAATGCTACAGACGGCACGCAGGTGGCGCAAAGCCAGTATGGCAGTGCGCAGGAAATGGCAAAAGAGCGATATGACCTGCCGAAAGGTAACTACCGCATTCTCATCACCACCAATCTGGTGGATCCGTTCACCATCAGTGAGCAGACAAGAGCCGTTGACAACATAAACAGTCTGGCAATCGGACTGTCGGATCCGAGTGCTTCACCCGAACATGCCTATTATGGCGTAACAGACATCGTCATCGACAAGGAGGATGTGCACTATATCACAAGAAGCGACATGCGCCGTATACTTGCGGAACTGACTATTGTCATTGAGGGTGTGCCTGAAAATACAGTAATAAGCGGTAAGGTATTGAATGTTGCAACCGGACTCCTACCCCTGCAAAAGAATGAGGACGGAACATTCGGGACAGCAAGCTATACCAAGGAAGAGTGTGATATACCTTTGAGAATCGCAGTGCCTGGCGAAACTTTAAAAACGGAAACATTACGCTTGATGCCGACAGCCAACGGTTTTCATACCACCAAGTTGTTTATCCAACTGATTAGTCCTGATGATACAGTTCGAAACTACGATATCGAAGCTCCTGTCATGAAGTCTGGCGGCAAGTACCAGATCAACTTGGAATATGAGGAGATGAAACCTTACATGTATCTTACGAGCACGAAGATTGATGATTGGACAGAAGGTTGGGTATATCGTGGTGAAATCCTTAATCCGGGAGATTAAGCGGCTCTATCATTCAAGTGAGAATCAAAACAAGAATATAAACATAAAAAAGTAAAAGACAATGAAAACAAAGACTTATCTCTTTGCCCTGATGGCAATGGCTTTGGCATTGGGCAGTTGTTCTGACAACGAGAACGGTATCGGAGGCGAGACCTCCAAGTATATCACCGTTTCTACCAGCATCGGCAATATGACCCGTGTTGCCACAGATGCGAAAGGCGGTCAAACCTTTGAGGAGGGTGATGAAATCAGTGTGTATGCCTGGACAGGAGATGCAACTGCAGTTCCGGCAGCAACCGGACGTGTGGTGGATAATGCCATCAACAAACTGACCAAAGGCTCGTGGATATCTACTCCGCAGATGCTGTGGAAGAACAACCGCGACAAGCATTATTTCATCGGTGTATATCCTAAAAAAGCCATTTCAGACCTTGCGGCTGGTGAATATGTATTTGATGCGACAAAGCAAGTGGAAAGCGACCTGCTGGTGGCTGTGAATGCTGACGGAATAACTGCAGAAGGCAAACAGGCTGTACCGCTTACCTTTACCCATGTGATGGCTAAACTTCTAGTAAACCTCACCTATAAGAATCAGTGGGGAACAGAGGGACCTACCGTAGATAAGGTAGTTGTAGGCGATGCCGTAAAAAGTGCAACCGTCAATTATCTCACCAAGGTTGTCACCCCATCTGCAGTAGCAGAAGATAAAGCCAACTTCGATATGCCGGCATTAACCGCCAACAAGCAATATGCTTCCATCATCATCCCGCAGGATGGCGTTCAGAAGATTACCGTCGTAATAGGCGGCAAGAATTTCAACTACGACAATGGAACTCCTTTCAAGTTTGAGAGTGGCAAGGTTACAACCGTCAACCTGGTGGTAGGTCGTGATACAATTACCCTGAATGAAGTAAAGATTACCGATTGGGAGACCAGTACCCCTATTACCGGTGAAGCAGTCGATTAAATTAATATTCAACTCTAAAAACAGAATAATATGAAAGTAATACATTTTTTCGCAATAACAGCTATGGCAGCTGCCATGTTTACCAGCTGTTCCAACGATGGAGATCTGGCGCAGAGCAATTATCCTAGTGATAACATCATCCGCGTAACTACAGATTTGAACAATGCCAAGACTCGTGCAGACGAGAACAGTGGTTCACTCATGGAAAAAGACTTCCTCTTGACTATCGTGAATAAGAATCCTGAGAGCTCTCTGGCTGCTACATATACCTATGTCAACAAGAAGTTTTCTAAGACTTCCGGCACATGGAGCTGCGGTGAAACTCTGCTTTGGCAGAATGCGATAACACCTGTAGATATCGTGGCATTGGCTCCTGCACAGGAAACAATATTCAATGGTGTCTATGATCAAAGTAAAGGTTTTCAATCTTTCTCTTATAGCGTAGCTGCCGACCAGACGACAGCTGATGCCAAGAACGACTTGCTGTACTGTTATTCCCCAGACTTTGAGCCAGGAAAGAAACTCGTGGATCAGAAACTGAACATCACGTTCAATCATGCTTTCTGTTTGATAGATATCATCGTAACACTGGGAACCGAATTCAACGTGCCATCTGTTCCAACAACTTCTCCTATCACAGAGGTTACCATAGGAGGAACTAAGATTGCAGCGAATGTAAATGTGACCAGCACAACAGCCATCGCGACCCCTACAGATAAAGCAGTTGCTACCGATATTAAAGCAACACAGGGCACTTTTACCTTTGATAAGGACAATGCAAAAAAGTCCTGTACAGCTAGATTCTCCTGCATAGTCATTCCGCAAACCATTGCTGCCAATGACTTCAAGATTACACTGAAGACTGCCAATAAGGCCTATGAATGGATTTTAGATAAAGAAATCACCTTGAAGAGCGGATTCAGTCATACTCTCAAGCTTACCATGGGTAATGATGTGGTATTGACTACAAAGGAAAGCATCACAGCTAAACCATGGGACAATGGCACAAAGCCTGATAGCACTCTTGAAACAGAATAAAAAACATAAACTTTTAAAAGAACGACTATGAAGTATCAGAAAATATTAGGTTTGGTTGCAACTGCCGGTTTGTTCCTGGCAGGTTGTGCAACAGATACCGACACCCAGAATGCATGGTTCAACGATTCGAATGCAGTCCGCATTTCGGCTTCAGTGGGTAATGCCACCACACGCAGTAATCCAACGGCAACAGATGATGCTGGCTTGAAGAGTTTTAACAATGGGGATAAGATAGGTATAAGCAATAGTGGCTCATCGCTCACTTACACCTTCGATGGTAACAACTGGACGCCAGGTAATTCCGAGTATCTGGTATGGGATACTAAGAATCTGACATTCCAATGCTGGTATCCAGCCGATGGCAAGAACTCCTTTGAGTATGGCTATATCCAGGAAGACCAGAGTGATGCAGATAAGATTGTAAAGTCTGATTATATGGCTGCTGAGACAACCCCTGAAACTATCCCTTCAGATAAAGTTCTCACTGTACAATTGAAACGCAAGACCGCCCGTCTGATTTTTAAGATACAGCATTTTAACGACCAGTTTACTGCTAGTGCAAAGATCAACAACCTCAGTATTGTTAGCAAGGCAACTACTGATGTCAGCGAGACAGCTACTGTCAATATCACTCCTTTGCAGACTGGTGAGGGTGCAATTGGTTCAACCTATACTGCTCTGGTTGCTCCAGGAAGTATCGAGGCAAACATCAAGGTATCTGATGGAGGAACAATCTCTGACCCTCTTGTTGTCAAGACTGGAGGCTTAGAGGCAGGCAAGAGCTATACCTACAACCTCATTGTGGGTAAAAAAGCAGTAACCATAGCTGACGTAAAAGTAGCAGATTGGCAGAGTGCCAATATTAGCGAAAAACAGGAAACGGCTGAAGAAATACCTCCTTACGTAACTTTCACAGCGGATGTATGGCATGATTTTTACCTGAAAGGCGAAAATGGATATGTACACTCTGGTCTTGAGTATTCCGTAAACTTCGGAGAATGGAAAGAATATTCCGGACGTTCTGTAGCGTTTGGTGGAAAGTATGGTAATCTCCGCTTGCGTGGTACAAATGAAAATGGTACAGCAGAAAGTGCAACTAAGTATGCTAGAATCAGTATTTCTCAAAAAGGAAATGTGAAATGTACAGGTGACATCCGTACATTGCTCAACTACAAAAATTACAAGAATGTTAATACAAGCAATGCCCGTTTCTGCTATCTGTTTAACAAGTGTGATGTATTAACCTCTGTTCCGGATTTGCCAGCCACAAATTTGGCAGCTTACTGCTATAGTAATATGTTCGAAGAATGTACATCTATAGCAGAGGCTCCGGAGTTGCCAGCCAAAATAATGGCAGATCACTGCTATAGTAGTATGTTCAGAAAATGTACATCTATAGCAGAAGCTCCGGAATTGCCTGCCAAAAAATTGGCACCTTTCTGTTATTATGACATGTTTTCTGATTGTACAGCTCTAACAAAGGTTCCAGATTTACTTGTCAAGGAATTGCCAGAACATTGCTATCAATATATGTTCTCATCGTGTGAGGCACTTGTAAATGGTCCGAAAGTTTCAGCTACAACAATAAACCAATATAGCTGCTATCAAATGTTTGCTTATTGTAAAAATTTATCTTCTGTCAAATTGTTAATTCCAAGCGATCAAATGGGGGTTTCTTATGGTGTTAAATCTTGTTTTAGTAATGCAGGAACAGCTGTGACTTCCCGCACTCTCACAGTAAAAGACAAAGCGGCCTATGATGCAATGATAAAGGACTATTATTACCCAGATCTCTGGAAGATTGGTCAATGTACCGTACTGGATGAAAGTGGTAACAAAATAGAATAACAGAATAATGAGAAAGAGCCCGACATGGCTGTATGCTCTGGAGGGTATGAAATAACATTCCAAAAGCAAAACTAAAGGGTCTATATGCCACGATGAACAGGTGGCGTATAGACCCTTCATCGTGTCCCGATGCCCGTTCGGTGGATGATATGGCTGTGTGGTGGTTTCGTGCTACCTGTTTTCATGGTTTGAAGTACCTATTGTATTAAAATATCTTAATATCCCGCTTTATGCTCAATGTTTATTTGGTCGTATGTGTAAAAAAGTGTAGCTTTGCATTGATATTACGTGTCAGAAAGTGTAAGCTTTTGACATCATCATGTGTCGAAAAGTGTAATGATCTGATTGTTTCATGTGTCTAAAAGTGTAAAGATATGAAGAGAAAGATATATGCTAAGCTTGTAGAATGGAAAAATCAAGAGTGTCATAAGCCGTTGATATTAAACGGGGTAAGACAATGTGGCAAGACTTATATTCTTAAAGAATTCGGTCGTAAAGAATTTGATAATCTTGCTTATGTAAGTTGCGATAGGAATGATAACCTGCAAGCCATATATGAAGGCGACTTCGATACGGCGAGAATCATTCGAGGATTAAGTGCTTTGACTG
>ERZ1026890.556-NODE-556-length-20737-cov-27.972391_pt1 | contig 20737 bp, 15 predicted proteins | sample MGYA00380175_ERZ1026890 | MGnify/ENA primary metagenome ERZ1026890 (study PRJEB33269, sample SAMEA4719811) | human gut metagenome | biome: human-associated habitat; feature: organic feature; material: feces | place: Cameroon | collected 2013-10 ...
ATAAATTAAAAATAATGGTCAAAATATTTGGATATTAACATAGAAAGCTCTTTGTGTGATATTTGCATAACGTCCGCCTTATGCTTCTTCTCCTTACCGTTAAAGCTCTTCACTTTCATGCCGAGCTGGTCAGGAAGGATGGCGTTGAGGAAGATGCCTACGAGGGCGGCGAGAGCCAAACCTGAGAATGAGACGGAGCCAATCTGTACGCCACCGTCCGTGCCGTACTGCACACCGATGGATACCACCATGATGAGAGCAGCCACGAAGACATTGCGCGATGAAGAGAAGTCGACGGAAGTCTCAACGAGGTTGCGCACACCAACTGCCGAAATCATACCGTAGAGGATAAGGCTCACACCGCCGATGGTGGCAGCCGGCATCAGACCGATAAGGCAAGCGAACTTCGGGCAGAAGCTAAGCAGTATGGCAAAGCAGGCGGCGAGGCGGATAACGGCAGGGTCGAACACCTTGGTGAGGTTGAGCACGCCCGTGTTCTCGCCGTACGTGGTGTTGGCAGGTGCACCGAAGAGAGAGGCGAGGAAGGTGGCAAGTCCGTCGCCGCAGAGCGTGCGGTGCAGACCAGGATCCTTGATGAAGTTCTTGCCCACGGTGCTCTGAATGGCACACATGTCGCCGATATGCTCCATGATGGTGGCGAAGGCGATGGGGAAGATGGCGATGATGGACGTAAGGATAAGGTCGAAGTTGGGATCCTTGAAGACGGAGATGGCTGTGCGGTCCATGTCGATGGGCAGACCTATCCATGCCGCTTCGCTAAGCTTCGTGAAGTCAACTTCGCCCATCGCTGCAGCCAAAGCGTACGAGCCGAGCACGCCAAGGAGTATGGGGACAATCTTTATGATGCCCTTGCCCCAGATAGACGTACTGATGACGATGGCGATGGCTGTAATGGCGAGCAGCCAGTTCTGCTGGCAGTTGCTGATGGCGGAGCCTGAGAGCGTCAGACCGATGGCGATGACCATCGGACCGGTCACCACTGGCGGGAAGAAGCGCATCACTTTCTCCGTGCCGAACATCTTGAGGAGGAACGCCATGACAAAGTAGAGCAGCGAGGCGGCTGCCACGCCGATGCAGGCATAATTGAGCGCCACTTCGTCGGTCAGTCCTTGCGCCACGCAAAGCTGCTTGACGGAAGCGTAGCCTCCGAGGAACGCAAAGCTGGAACCGAGGAAGGCTGGCACCTTCAGCTGCGAGACGAAATGGAAGATGAGCGTGCCTATACCTGCAAAGAGCAATGTGGCGCTGACGTCCAGTCCGGTGATTAGTGGAACGAGAATGGTGGCACCGAACATGGCGAACAGATGCTGGATGCCGAGTACTACAAATTTGGGCTTACCCAATTCACGGGCATCGTATATGCCCTGGTTGTCTGTGGTCATAATATTATGAGGTTTGTTTTTGATGGATATATATACAGTATATTTATATATCATAACGTTTTTGCACATTTTTTATTGCCTGTCAGCCATGTAAGTTTGTGAATTCCTGTTTGCCACCAAGAAAAAAAATGGCGTGTATGATTATTGAGATTCCTAACTATTCGTTACTTTTGCATTCAACAAAACACAAACCTAAATAATATGTTCGAAATTCTCAAACGAAATAATGTATACGGGATGTTGCTGCAGACGCTGATGCTTGCGGTGGTGATGTCGTTTATGGCGGTCGGTGCGGCAGAGGCGCAGGAAAAGAAGCCGCGCAAGAAGCTGAAGCAGTTGCTTTGCATAGCGGACAGCCTCAGAAAGGAACTCAGGAAGTCGGCAGACCGCGGACAGATGCTGCAATGGGGCGACTCCATCTTCATGGCTGAACTGGACAAGAGCCGAATGAGCGAGAAGAAGAAGCTGAGGATTATGAAGCATTACTCGAAAATACAGCAACGGTTGAGCTTCTATGACCGCAAGCTGTTCTGGGGCGACTCCATTCTCGCTGCCAAATACAAGAAGGTAAGATTCGACACCAATTATATCTCACGTCCCGACGCACGCTGGACCATCAAGTTCAGAGGCAATCTCTCGGGGGCTGACATGCAGACCACAACGGTGACGCAGGGCGTGGAGAACCGCACGCACGTGATGGCTAACTGCCGCGGTACGCTGAGTATGGCGGTGGCGTATCGCGGACTGGCAGCCGGCGTGGCTGTCAATCCTGCCAAGCTTGCCGGCAAGAGCAAGGACTTTGAGTTCAATCTCAACTCGTACAGCAACCGCTATGGCTTCGACGTGGTTTATCTCTCGTCAAAGACGCTGCACGGACATAAGGACAACGGCACGGAACGCATAGACATCCCCAAAGGAAAGATTTCGCAGAACGCCATCAACATCAACTTCTATTATGCCTTCAACTCGCGCAAGTTCTCCTTCCCTGCTGCCTTCAGCCAAAGCTACATACAGAAGCGCAGCGCCGGCAGCTGGATGATCGGTGCAAGCTTCGACGGGTCGAAGACCACCACCGAGGATCTCACCATCCGCCTCAACGAATGGGCTGTAGGCGCCGGCTATGCCTTTAACCTTGTGGCTTTCCGTCGTTTCCTGTTCCATCTCTCCGCCTTGCCCACAGTAACGGTGTATTCGCACGACTATACGAAGACCACTACCGTAACTGACGACGGCGTGAAGCATACCGAACGCCATAACATGGAATATCATTTCCCTTCTGCCATCATCACCAGTCGAGCCGCCGCCGTATATTCCTGGCGAAACAAGTTCGCCGGAGCCACAGCCGTATACAACTACTCCGTGGCTGGTGATGAGGACCACCTCCAGCTAAAAAGAAACAAATGGAGAGTCAGAATGTTCTTCGGATTCAGATTCTGATTTCGGCAGAACTTACCGGACGATGTATCAATCGAACATCGTTCCGGGATTCATTTCCGTCGGGCAGCGCCACACAACGCCGAGCTTTCTCAGCGCTTTCTGACGTTCATGCCAAAAACCGTGGCAGAAGCCCATGCCGCGCGGATGATTCTTCAGCTTCTCCTCTGTCATGCGGTCAGCCTCATCTATCACCTCTTCCCAACGTGCTGTCCATTCCACGGGGTCCTTCTTGAGGAAACGTCCAGGCTCCTCTATCTGGTCGAGCTGGTCGTTGTCGGCAAAGTAGATGTTGCGCTTATATAGGCTGATGTCTCTTTCCAGGTCTTCGGCATGCGAGAGTTCGTGATCGTTGAGTGCTTCTATACGTCGCACGATGGCAAGCTCAAGCTCGAGAAGGCGAAGCTTAAGGCGCGGATGATCCATAAGGCAATCCTCGAAGCGGCTTACAACTCTGTATGCGGAGTCAAGCATGTGGTCGAACTCTTCCAGCCATGCAGCATACTTGAGCAGCACTCTGCACAGCGAGGCGATCTTCCACTCGTCTTCCTGCTCACGCAGACTCGCCTCTGCCACAAGAACGCAACCGCAGCAGACGTCATAATAAAGGTCGAGCGCCTCTGCGGTCTTTTCGAGCGACTTGCTTTCGGCAAGGTCAAGAACACGACGGTATTCCTCCTTATAGGTTTTAAGATCATACGTTTCTTCCATATCTTTATCTTTTTCGTAGGGTTAGTAACATTGGGATGGGAAACATTAATAATAGAACATTGCGCTATCGGCCTGCTGCCATTCCTCGGGCTTCAGGTTGCCATCGGGCAGGAAGACGAAGTATGAGCCACAGTCATAGAAGCGGAGCGACCAGCGGTCGTCCTCATCTATCTGGAGCAGACACAGCTGTCCGGCGTGCTGCAGAGCCACCTCATCCTCATAAGGTTGGGTGAGCAGACGGTGTCCGTCGCCGGAAGGCTCGTCAGTATACTCGAACTCTATCTCCTCGGCAGGCAGGAATACGCTCTCATCGGTTCCCTCCCAGCACATCTCGTAAGGCTGGAGATTGTCGGTGCGGCGCGTATAGAAGACGCACGGCTTGGTGTGATAGTCGAGCGGGCTGTCCATATCGCCGAGATAATAGTCGAGCGGCGCGAAGACATACAGCATTCCCTCGTGCGGCAAGAGTCCGTCAGGGTCATGTGCAGCGAGGTCCTCGCAACGTATCTGACAGACGAAGGTGAGCGGTTCAGGCGTGCCGTCGTCAAGCGTCACATACGGAAAGGGAGTGTCCGCCGGCAGATCAGGGGCGCCCCACCAATGGCTTTTGCCTATCAGCGGTCGCTCTGTCTCGTGGGTATGAATAATGATTGGCATATCAGGTTTTCTTTATTATGGTTAGGAATAGGCATCGAAGCGTCCGTCGTCGTCGGGCATGTCGTCATCATCTATATGCACCCATGTGTCGTTTTCGGGAGCAGACCATCCGTCGAAGAAGTCTTCGCTGTCGAATATCGGCTCGTAATAGCGGCTTATCTCGTCGGCATGTTCCTGCAGACGGCCTTGCGTGAAGGCTATGACGGCTTCGGCAAGCAGATACTTCGAGTCGAGACGAGCTCCCTTCAGGGCTATCTCGTCCGCCTCTTCCTGAGAGCGCTCCACCTTTCCGTGCTTTATCATGGCGAACATCTTCTCAAGGGCTGTAATGTCCAGCTTCTTTGCAGCCTTCTCATACCACGTCCAAGCCTTATACATATCAACCTCCTGGTCGTATTCGCCGTTATAATAGATGTCGCCAAGGATGACGGCAGCCGTGACCGCACCGTTTCTGTAAGCACTACGAAGCTTCAGGAAGAAGTCCTTAAGCGCGAAGAGACGCGTAAACATCGGCAGATTCTCATAGTCTGACATGCTTTCCAGCGCATATAGGAAGGCGCATTCGGCATTGCCCTGTCCGGCTCCCTTTGCCAGCCAACGCATATAAACGTCCTGATTCACCAACTCCGTATCGTCGCCGTAACCATAGGCAACTGCCACGTCGAGCCAAGCCCGTATGACGCCTCCCTGCGCCGCCTCCTCAAAGAAAGGGAGTGCGGCTGTACGGTTCTGTAGCTGCTCCACGGCACAGCCACGATAGTAAGTAAGCCAAGGATCGGAAGCCAAGCCTTGCTCTTCACGTAAGGCAATGGCTGCAAGCACGTCGTCGAGCGCCCGCTGCGGGTCCGCCTTCAAGCCACGCTGTCCGTAAATAAGGATTCGGTACATAATCCTGCGACCATAATCGCAGCCTGCTGCCACCGACTCTTCGAGAAGCTTGGAGGCACGCTCACGGTTAACCGGTCCTCCGATTCCCTTATAGCACAATTCGGACAGCTCGGCAGCGGCTTCCATCGAGCCTTGCTCATAGAGTCCTTCCAGAAGGGAACGAGCCTTACTGTAAGGATCTAAATAACTGTCTGCGCATACTATCAGCCATCTTGCATAAACGAAGGTGGCTTCTATATCTCCCCTTTCGTATATGGCCTTATGCAACCCTTCAATTTCCTTCTCTGATACGAAAAACAAGTCTTCGTACACCGTACTTATCTTCTTTCTCATGATATTCGTCTGTATAGATTTCCGTAGCGGTCCTTATATATCTTGTTGTTTCCTGCCGAACCACCTAATAAAATAGAGAGCAGGAACAGGGCGCAAAGCAACTGGAAGATAACCTTGAGCACCACCATAACGAGAGAGACTGTCACCACAATACATCCGATGATGTAAACGATGACGAAGACGGTAAGGAGCGTTCCCTTCCACACGTTAGTCTCCCGGATGTTGAGCATCAGCGTCTTGCCGATGCCGTAAAGCAGGATGCCGATACTGAACAGAGCGATAACCCATTCCGCCCATATGGGTGTATGGCTGAAGACGAGCTCCGCAACGATTATCAAACCTATCATTATAGGCAGGAACAACACCATGCAGACGGCTGCCGGCTTGACGTGTATGGAGCGAGAACTGTTAGGTCCGTCGTTAAGGAACAACACCCAGTCATACATTCCGATACTGACAACCTGAAAGCCAACAACGAAAACGAAAGGTATGAGACGGAGCACCACGCCGAAGAAGCCATATCGCTCCGAACTACACCACCAGAACGCGTCGCTACCCATCACCCAATAGCCCAACGCCTCAATGACGGCAACGGCAAACAGGCTGAACGGCATCACCACCTGCAATGCCTGAGCCATGGCAAGAGGCCAGAACCTGCAGCATATCAGCATGATGACTACTACGGCAAAAAGCCCAATAACAGTCCAGCAAGCCCACAGCGTACTGTAGAAACGTCCCACAGAAGAATGGACAAGGTGCTGCTTGAAGGTCATCGGATCAGAGAGATAATCCGCATTGGTGCGGCTCCATAAAAGCGAGTGGCGCGAGAGATAATAATACTTGCTGCCGTGTCTGAAGACTATGCTGCTCTTATATATAGAGCCGCAGGAATCGATTACCTCGCCATTGCGCAGATATATATGCGCATTCCCGCCTTTCGTTGTCCACGCCGTGTCGTTTCTGACCACCTCTTCACAACGTACGCTGTCTGACAAAGGCTGGTCAACAACAAACTGACGGGCATGTGTGCCCAACGGCAAAAGCGCTAACATGAACATCATCATGAGCGCACGGAGAAGTCTGTGTACTGTCTGGTTCATGATTATTCCTTCTTTATAACCTCAAGGCGGAAACCTCCCTTCGACGGGTCGGGCTGTGACGGCTCGCTGGCTGCAGGCTGTGCCTCCTCGGTTGGCTTGTTTCTTACTGAATGCGATGCAGAACTTGTGTTGGTTGAGCTACTTGAACTGTACGAACCGTTGGAGTTGTCCGTCTTGCGGGTTGAATGTGACTTGCGGTTCTTCTTGCTTTGCTTAGGTTGGGAAGTACCGGCTTGAACCTTCTCCTTGCTGCCAGCACGCAAGAGCGACATAGCCAATGACGTGGAGTCGGATGTCTGCACGGACCCTCCCATTCTGACTGCTTCCTGTGCGACAAGCAAGCGTATGACGCTACTGTCATTTGTCTGCGGATCAGAATTTCTCAGATAGACGTAACATCCCTCGGAAGCTATCTCGAGACTTCCTTTAAGATTCTCTTTCACCAGACCACCTGCCTTGCTTATCATGAGGCGTGCCTCAACAGAGTCGCCACAGACGGTATCTACAATTAAGGTTGTCGGCATTCCGCCTGTCTCTCCGTTCCATTCCGTTCTTAGCCACTTGGCATAATCGTACGGCTTGGGAGCCGTGGCATGCGACCATCCTGCTGCCATTGCCACGCAGATGCCTATGAGCAGCACAACGCCGACAGCATAACCTATCATGTCACGGCTGAAGTGTGTGCCATCATTGCCATCTCCTCCATGCCCGCTGTTACCAGTCGGTCTGAACGAATGATTCGTCATGGGCTGAGGTCTGTTATTAGTGACTGGACGGGGCGAGCTTGTAGGCTGAGGTCTGTTATTAGTGACTGGACGGGGTGAGCTTGTAGGCTGAGGTCTGTTATTAGTGACTGGACGGGGCGAGCTTGTAGGCTGAGGTCTGTTATTATTTCTTACCGGACCTCCACACTTGTTCTTCATGTATGCCACAAACTGTCGGAGCGTTGCCACATCCGTACCATAAAGCTCTCGCGACATACTTCTGAAGTTCTTGCTTGCCAGCACTATGTCACGGTTATTGTTATGTAGCTTGTCCGAATCGCTAAGCAGTTTGACCTGTCTCTCCACCCTATTCTTCAGGTCGTCACTAAAAGCAGCGTTGCGCCATAAATTATATAAGGTATTGAACGCGTTCTGTTCTTGGGGAGAAAGGTCGTCATAGCTTCCATGAAGGGAAGCGGCGCCCTCCTCCCACTTCGTGACGCGCATTTTAAAAATGTGTTCGTCCATTACTTAAACTTATTCGGTCTTTAATAATGTTGTTTTATTCGACGGTTGCCTTTCCTATCATGTTCTTTGATACAGCGAGTTCCTCCGCCGACTTAACGCCCTCAATCTTGAGTGTGAAGTCGAGAGCCTCATCAGCCACGTTGGCATGAACGCTGAGAATGCCCTCTTCGTCCACTGAGAACACAACGTCAATCTGCGTGCCCTTAGGCCATTCGCGTGTAATGGCAAGATAACGGTCCTCCAGCATCGTGCAGAAACGCTCCTCTACAGCCGACTCTGTCTCGGGATTGGTGAAGTCGCTCTCAAACACTTTATTGGTAATGGTCTTCTGACCGTCATACATCGTAAGGAACGATGCAGTAGCCTTTGTCGGCAACGAGGTGTTGGCAAATATAAGGTTGCGCACCATCGCTGTGCCATCGTCTCCGGTATAATCAGTGCCGTAGGTCTTACTCGTCACATTCACGACGCGGGTCTGCGGACCCTTCATACGATCAGGAGGACATTCAATGGCTCCTGCAATATATTCTTCCACGGCGTCTCTGTATGCCTTGTTGAGTGCATAGATGGCAGCACCCTTTGCCACACACTGATCAGGGTCAGTAAGTTTGGCGTCGCATCCGAACTCAGCGTCAATGCGCTGCTTCACCTGCGGCATGCGGCTCGAACCACCAACGAGGAGGAACTCCAGTTCGCTCTGATATCCCTTTGCCCTTGCTTCGTCAATCACCTTACGCGTAGCGTCGATGGTCTGCTCAAGGAATGGAGAGGTAAGTGCGTCAAACAACTCACGTGTGATCTCGAAGCGAGCCGACTGTCCGTCATACTGTATGTTGCACTTTACGGATGTCTTGGCTGAAAGCTGCTTCTTCTTCACTTCTGCCTCAAGGAGAAGCGTATACTTGAGTTCTTCGTCGTCCATAGTATATGAGCCGCCGGTCTGCTCATTAAACTGTGCGAGCATGTAGTTGGCAAGCTCCGTATCCCAGTCAACACCGCCGAGGTGATGGTCGCCGCCCGTGGCAATAACCTTGATGGCTCCGCCGTTCACATTGATGATGGTAACGTCGAATGTGCCGCCACCGAGGTCATATACGAGGACCGTCTTGCGCTCTGTGGTCTTCATGCCGTAAGAGATGGCTGCAGCAGTAGGCTCATTGATGATGCCGAGGACATTGAGTCCGGCTATCTCGCCTGCCTGCTTGGTCTGCATACGCTCCTTTGTTCCGAAATAAGCGGGACATGTTATCACTACGTCAGTGATGGGTTCGGGATTGTCGCCAAGGTCATTGGCGTCCTTCACAAGCTTCTTAAGGATAAGAGCCGAAATCTCTGCCGGGTCCATGTGGTACGGAAACTTGTTGGACGACTTGTCGAAATCAGCGTCCACACCCATCGAGCGCTTCACGAAGCTCACGCAGTTCTGCGGCTCGGTAGAGAGCATTCCCTTTGCCTCATTGCCGACTATGGCCTTTTCCTTATTCTCAAAGTATACCACAGAGGGAGTGGTGGTTCCGCCGTCAAAGTTGGTAAGCACAACTGCCTGGTCAAACTTGTCCACCTGTGCTATACAGCTATATGTTGTTCCGAGGTCGATGCCATAAACGGCACGTGATTTGTCTTCTGCCATAATAATAATGTTTTGTAAAGGTTTAAAAGATTATTGTTGTTTAATGATTTACTGTTTAAGGCGATACACCACAATACGGGCTGGGCGGATAATGCGTCCGCTTTCGTCGTCGCGGAATCCTTCCGCTATGCATTCTGACACGGTATTGGCCTTTTCCTCCTCCGTGGTGTCAATCACACGGATGGCTTTGTGCTCCTTCGGCTTGTAAGGCGAGCCCGGTTCGGGAGCGAATGCCGTAAGCGAATACTCGTCTTCCAGCATATCCTTCACGTAGAGCATGCCGCCGTCCACGAGCTTCTTCATCGCCTCCGCGTCGAAAGCCTCATCAGACGGATTGAAGCGGGCACTGGTTTGCGCCATGCGTTCATAGATACTGATAATGTTAAGGGCGTATCCGCGCTTGATGTCAGTGATGAGTCCGGCACGCATCTTCTGCAGTTCGTCGTGCAGGTCACGTATTAGTTTCTCCTGATAGACCGCTGTGTCTATCTTCTCAGCGAGACCATCAATCGAACCTTTCATCTCAGACAAGGATTTCATTACGGCTTCGGTGTTGTCTGGCTTTTCTTCAGCAGCGGAAGCGTTGTCTGCTGGTTTCTCTTCAGCAACGGCATCTGCCGGCTTCTCTTCGGGAGCGGAAGTTTGAGGGGACGGTTCGGGAGTGGCAGGTGTCGCAGGCTGAGCGTCGGCAGGATGCCCTGCAGCACGGAGCGACTGTACCTCCGCAAGCAGTTCTGCCACCTGCTTCTTTATAGCACTCACATCCTCTTTAAGGTTGGTGAGTTCGTCATTCGGACTGAATAATCCCATAATTACATAGGTTTTAGGTTTGACATTCATTGCATAACACGATTCGGAAAATGTCGCAAATCGGTGTTTACGATTGCAAAAATAGGACAAGATATATGAAAACCACGCGTCAAACGTACAATTTTACCGATTGACATGCAAATTTATATAGATTGACAGATAATTTACAGATTGAAACAACATCAAACAAAACAAGCCAAACGTCATACGAAAAGCACCTAATGATAGTAGAGCATAAAAAAAGAGTTGGGAGTTGATAGTTATGATATGTCAAACAACATAACTATCAACTCCCAACTCTCAAATATCATATATATATATCATTACTCCAGATACGTGTAGCCGTAGAGTCCTGAGCGGTAATTGCTGAGGAATTCCTTTCCCTCTTCGAGCGAAATCTTTCCTGCCTTAACGCTCTTCGTCACCCAAATCTCGAGCTGGCGCACGAGCTTCTTGGGATTATACTGCACGTAGTCGAGCACTTCCTCAACGGTCTCGCCGTCGAAAATCTGGTCAATCTTGTATGTATTGTCCTTTACGGAGATGTGCACGGCGTTGGTGTCGCCGAAGAGATTGTGCATGTCGCCGAGGATTTCCTGATATGCTCCCACAAGGAATACGCCGAGATAATAGTCCTCATTCTTGCGGATGGGATGTACGGGAAGCACGTGCGACGCCTGACGGTTGGTCACGAAGTTGGCTATCTTGCCGTCCGAGTCGCAGGTGATGTCCTGCAGCGTGGCGTTGCGTGTGGGACGCTCGTCGAGGCGCTGGATAGGGACGATAGGGAACAGCTGGTCAATGGCCCATGCGTCCGGGAGCGACTGGAAGAGCGAGAAGTTGCAGAAATACTTGTCGGCAAGCAGCTTGTCCAGTCCGCGAAGCTCCTCGGGAGTATGCTTCAGCGACTTAGCCATGCTGTTTACCTCGCGGCAGACGCTCCAGTACATGCTCTCTATCTCGGCACGGGTACGGAGGTCTACGATGCCGTGTGAGAAGAGGTCGAGCGCTTCGTCGCGTATCTGCTCGGCGTCATGCCAGTCCTCCAGCATTGTGCGGGGATTGAGGTTGTCCCATATATCGTAAAGGTCCTTCACCAGCTGGTGGTCTGTCTCCGCCGGTTCAAAATCCTCGCGCATCTGCGGCAGCGTGGTGGTCTCGAGCACGTCGATGATAAGCACGGAGTGGTGGGCAGACAACGAACGTCCGCTCTCGGTGATAAGGTTGGGATGTGGTATCTCATGCTTGTCGGCAGCCTCAACGAAAGTATATACGCAGTCGTTGACATACTCCTGGATGGAGTAGTTGACGGAGCTTTCCGAGCTTGACGAACGTGTGCCGTCATAGTCGACGCCAAGTCCGCCGCCACAGTCAACGAAGTCGATGTTATAGCCCATCTTATGCAGCTGCACGTAGAAGTTGGCTGCTTCGCGCAGCGCAGTCTGGATGCGGCGAATCTTCGTAATCTGCGAACCGATGTGGAAGTGGATGAGACGTATGCAGTCGTGCAGTCCCTTATCGTCGAGAGTCTTCAGAGCCTGAAGCAGTTCTGACGCTCTAAGGCCGAACTTCGATGCGTCGCCACCGCTCTCCTGCCACTTACCCGATCCTGAAGAAGCGAGCTTGATGCGGATGCCGATGTTGGGCTTGACGCCAAGCTTCTTGGCAGCAGCGGCGATAAGACCAATCTCGTTCATCTTCTCCACGACGAGGAAGATGCGCTTTCCCATCTTCTGTGCGAGCAGAGCCAGCTCGATGTAGCTCTGGTCCTTATATCCGTTGCAGACGATGATGGAGTCGCTCTGGCACTGTACGGCTATGACGGCGTGCAGCTCAGGCTTCGAACCGCACTCCAGTCCGAGGTTGAACTTGCGTCCGTGCGAGATGATCTCCTCCACGACGGGCTGCATCTGGTTCACCTTAATAGGATAGACGATGAAGTTCTCCCCCTTGTAGTTGTATTCCTCCGCCGCTTTCTTGAAGCATGATGATGTCTTCTCGATGCGGTTGTCGAGGATGTCGGGGAATCTCAGCAGTACGGGAGGCGTGACGTCGCGCAACTGGAGTTCGTCCATCACGTCGCGCAGGTCAATCTGGACGTTGTCCTTACACGGCGTCACATACATGTCGCCACGGTCATTGACACCGAAATATGATGTTCCCCATCCGTTTATGTTGTAGAGTTCGCGGGAATCTTCAATGGTCCATTTCTTCATTTCTTTCTATTCTTGGTTTTAAGGGGTTGTTTCTTTAAACGGTTTGTATTTTGGTTCAGTATGTTATTGAACTTTTGCAAGTTCTGTATGTTATTTATCCAACAACGCACGCAGTTCCTTGACGGTATCATTAATCTTCTCGAAGTTGTCGAGCAGGTCCACGTTGAAGGTGTATTGCGCTTTCTGATAGAACTGTTCGCGGTGTGCGAGCTGTTCCACGATGAACTTCTCCACCTCATCCGGCGTCTTGTTGAGCAGCAGGGGGCGCACGGCGCGTCCCATCTTGAGGTGTTCGTGGAGCACTTCTGGCGAAGCCTTCAGATAAACCACCTGCGCCTGGGCGTTCATATAGTCGATGTTGTCATAGAAGCAGGGCGTTCCACCGCCGCACGACACCACCACATTCTCAAATTCCGCCACCTCATGCAGCATGTTATGCTCTATGCGTCTGAAGCCTTCCTCACCCGACTCATCGAATATCTGCTTCACGGTGCGTCGCATCCGCGTCTCGATATACCAGTCGAGGTCGTAGAAGGGAAGTCCGAGAGCCTTGGCAAGTGCCTTTCCTACGGTGGTCTTGCCGGCTCCCATATAACCTATAAGGATAATGCGTGTCATTATATTGTATATGCTTACTTCTTCTTAGCCGCTGCTCTCTTCTTGGGAGCCGGCGGGTTCTTGATGATTTCCATACACTCGTCGTATGTCAGTTCGGCTGCCTTCTGATGCAATTCGCGCGGAATGCGATAGTTCTTGCCGTCGTAAGCGATGTATGGTCCGTAGCGTCCGTTGAGCACTTCCAGCTTGTCGTCCTCCTCGAAGGTCTTCAGATGGCGCTCTGCCTCAGCCTTGCGCTTCTCCTCTATCAGCTCAATGGCTCGCTCAAGCGTCACTGCCATCGGGTCTTCGGTCTTCGGGATGGACACGTACTTGCCGTCGTGCTGCACGTAAGGACCGAAGCGTCCTGCGCCTACGCTGACCGTCTTGCCCTCAAACTCGCCGAGAGTGCGCGGGAAACGGAACAGCTCGAGTGCCTCTTCCAGGGTGATGGTCTCCATGCTCTTGTCCGAAGGAAGCTGTGCGAAGCGCGGCTTCTCCTCGTCATCGGCTGCACCAATCTGCACCACGGGTCCGTAACGGCCTATCTTTACGAAGACGGGATGTCCGCTCTTCGGGTCTGTGCCGAGCTGACGTTCGCCAGCCTTGTGCTCCGTACGGGCGTTCATCACCTTGTCTACAGTAGGCTCGAACTCCTGGTCGAAGTGGCGCATCATGTCTGTCCACTCCTCCTTGCCGTCGGCAATCTGGTCGAACTGCTGCTCCACCTTGGCGGTGAAGTTATAGTCCATGATGGTGGGGAAGTTCTCGATGAGGAAGTCGTTCACAACGATACCTATGTCGGTGGGCAGAAGCTTGCCCTTCTCGTTGCCAGCCATCTCCACCTTGCGTGTCTGCGTGACCTTGAGTCCGCGGAGCGTGTCAATGACATAACCTCTCTCCTCGCCTTTCTTGTCGCCCTTCACCACGTACTCGCGCTGCTGAATGGTGGAAATGGTCGGGGCGTATGTTGACGGACGACCGATGCCAAGCTCCTCCAGTTTGTGTACGAGGCTTGCCTCAGTGTAGCGTGACGGGCCCTGCGAATAACGCTCTGTGGACGTAATCTCACGGCGTGTGAGCACGTCGCCCTCCTTGATGACGGGCAGCATGTGCGAGAACTCGTCTGCAGAAGATTCGTCCTCGTCGTCTGACGACTCGCGGTAAACCTTGAGGAAACCGTCGAACTTCACCACTTCACCGTTGGCAATGAAGTGCTCCTCAATGCTTCCGGTGAGACTGTCGGCGGGTTTGTCAGCCACGATGCTGATAGTGGTCTTCTCTATCTGAGCCTCAGCCATCTGGCTGGCAGCCGTGCGTTTCCATATAAGGTCGTAGAGGCGGCGCTCCTGTGCGGTTCCTTCCACGGTGGTGTTGCTCATATATGTGGGTCGGATGGCCTCGTGTGCCTCCTGCGCTCCCTTGGAGTGGGTGTGGAAATTGCGCGGTGAGCTGTATTCTTCGCCGTAGAGCTTCACAATCTCCTCCTTGGCTGCACCGATGCAGAGCTGCGAGAGATTGACGCTGTCAGTACGCATGTATGTGATAAGACCGTTCTCATAGAGGCGCTGCGCCACCATCATGGTCTGTGAAACGGAGAATCCGAGCTTGCGGGCTGCCTCCTGCTGGAGTGTGGATGTGGTGAACGGCGCTGCGGGATAACGCTTCAGCGGCTTCTTCGTAACGGTCTCCACGCGGAACGTGGCGTCCTTACACTTGTCGAGGAAAGCCATCGCCTCGTCGTGTGTGGTGAAGCGCTTGTCAAGCTCTGCCTTCACTTCCTGCTGCGATCCGTCCGCATTGGTGATGGCGAAGATGGCGTTAATGCGATAGTAAGGCTCGGTATGGAACTGCTGTATCTCGCGCTCACGCTCTACGATAAGGCGCACGGCTACCGACTGTACGCGTCCAGCCGAGAGTGCCGGCTTCACCTTTCGCCAAAGTACGGGCGAAAGCTTGAAGCCCACGATGCGGTCAAGCACGCGGCGGGCCTGCTGTGCGTTCACGAGGTTCATGTCCAGATGGCGCGGGTTTTCTATTGCCGCGAGAATGGCAGGCTTCGTGATCTCATGGAAGACAATGCGGTTGGTGGACGCCTCGTCCAGTCCGAGCACTTCGCAAAGATGCCATGAGATGGCCTCTCCCTCGCGGTCCTCATCGGATGCGAGCCAAACCTTAGTGGCTTTCTTGGCGTTTTCTCTCAACTGCTTTACGAGCGCTTCCTTGTCCTTTGGTATTACGTAAGCGGGCTGGAGTGTATCTTTATCTATGCTCAGTTCCTTCTTCTTAAGGTCTCTGATATGTCCATACGAGGACATGACTTTATAGTCGGAGCCAAGGAATTTCTCAATGGTCTTTGCCTTCGCAGGGCTCTCGACAATAACTAAGTTGTCTTGCATGTTGTTGATTTCGTTTTATAATTTCGGCGCAAAAGTAAGCTTTTTTTTTCTTATACCTTATTATATAGAGAAATTTTATAAAATTTTAGAAATAAAGCTTTTTAAGAATAAAGCCGAATTGCTGTTTGGTGTGATATAAGCGTAAAACGAAAACTGGCCGTCGGGCTATTTTAGCTCTGACGACCAGCGATTCTTAGTATGTTATGAAAAATTTGAGAGAACCTGAAACTTCACAGTCTCAAGTTTGGGTTTATGAACTTGCGTCTTCCCCGACATCCTTTGTCTGGGACGTCGGTTCCTATCGGAGGGAAGCCGTAATGTCCAAATGTTGTTTTAACTAAACATGATTTTTATTGAGAAAGCATAGAAATTTTTGTCTTGTCTTACTTCATCAGCACGGCACCGTTCTCGATGAGGGGCTGCTGTACGGCGTCCACCGAGCTGCTCTTCTTGAGCGTGTCGATGCGGGCGGAGTCGTTCAGTGCCACTGAACCTGCCGGACGCGATGTGCCGGTAGATACTGTCGGTGCCTGTTCGGACGTGCTCTGGAACGAGTATTGTGCCGCCTGGCTGAGTGTCAGGATTATGGCCACCATTGCAGCAGCCTTGAAGAATGGCGCGAAACGCTCCTTCATGGTCACACGGCGTGCCTTCACAGTCTCGGGCTCATCGATAAGCGCCATCATGCGCTCGTCAAAGTCGTCACCAAGCGTGTTGGTGTGCTTCTCCGTCTGCTCGTAGATGAAGAGGCTGCGATACTTCTGAAGCTCTTCCGGGATGCACAGCTGGCTGAAGAACGAGCGGAGTATCTGCTCTTCTTCGAGAGTGGTCTCGCCTTGCCAGTAGCGGTCCAGGAGTTGACTGATGTATTTATAATCCATAATTGTCGTATTGCTGAAATTGTTGTTTAATTGTCTGCCGCGCTCTGAAGATGTTTATCTTCACCTGCTCCTCCGTTATGGAGAGGATGGCGGCAATCTCCTTGTAGGTCTTGCCTTCGATGTCGCGCAGCTGCATGCATGAGCGTTGCTTCTCTGGCAAGTTGTCGATGAGGGAGCGCACAATCTCCACTTTCTCGCGCTGCACTGTGCGCTCGTAGGGATTGGAGGCGGTGTCAGCCTTTTCGCCGCTTGTGCCGGCGTCGAGTGACGCGTTGTTGTTGGCATGCAGCCTGAGGCGGTCAAGAGCAATGTTACGGCAGATGGTGAGGCTGAATGCCTCTACAGACTCGATGGTGTCCCACGAGTCGCGCCGGTTCCATACTTTGATGAGCGTATCCTGCACGATGTCCTCTGCTTCCTCACGGCTCAGCGTGATGCGGAGGGCAAGTCTGAAAAGGGTGTCCTTCATCGGCAGGATGTCGCTACGAAAACTTATCTTTTTCATCTGTGCTCTGATAGGATGACGTTTGGAAGATTGATTTGTTACAGCATAAGGCTATGTTTTAACATGCCTTAACGATTAACGGGGGCGTTGGGATATGCAAATGTAAAAAAAAATCCCGGCTCCTTGATTAGGAACCGGGATTTTTTTATTTATCGTTTATCGCTTGGCTTACTTCACCACCTTGATGGTCTTGCCGTTAGCGAGGCGTACGATGTTGATGCCCTTCTGGAGAGTGTTAACCTTTGCACCACCTACAGTGTAGATAGATACGTTGCCGTTCTCCATTTCGGTCTGGATGCCGCTGATAGCGTCGGCAACTACACCGTAACGACCGCAATAGAAGATGCTCTCTGCGTCAGCATTCTCGTCGTCCACATCATTAGCGAATGAGTACTGGAATACGATGTTGTTGCTGTAGTCGTCCTTCTTGTCGATGTTGATGTTGAGATAGAGAGTCTGGCCGTTCAATGAACTTGCCTCGTCCTCTACCTTGCATACCATCTTCTCACCGAATACCATAACGCCCATGCCAGACTCGCTCATATCAACCTCTGAGATTGTGCCACGGAATGTGAGGTCGCAGGTCTCGTTCTCTGAAACCGGGAATGCCTTGAAGGTTACGGTCACGTCACCAGTAGAGTACTTGGTGAAGACAACGTCCTTATCCTTATAAAGCACCTCGTTCTGCAATGTTGCATCGTGATCAACAGTAAGGTTAGCTGTGTAAGTCTTAGTGCCTACAACTTCCTCAGGCTGCTCAATCTCTACACCGTACTGACCAACGTAGTAGATGCCATCTTCAGAACCGAACTCGTATGTGAACTTCATCTTCTCAGCTGTGTATGATGAGATGTTGATAAAGAGAGAAATCTCCTTGCCATAGAATGCGCTGGTCTCATCCTCAATAGGAGTCATTGCCAAGTCCTCGCCGAAGGTTACGGTGCCCATACCATACTCGCTCATGTCAGTCTCTGAGATTGTGCCACGGAATGTAAGGTCGCGTGTCTCTGTCTCAGAAATCGGGAATTCCTTGAATGTAACGGAAGACTCGCCGTTAGCATACTTGGTGAATACCACCTGCTTGCCAGCATAACCGGTCACCTCACCTGTCTGAGCGTCGTGTCCGACAGTAAGGTTGTCTGTGTAAGTCTTTGTAGCAACCACCTCGTTCGGATCAACCGGCTCTGCCTCAACTGGGAGGATGTGGATGTAGTTATACGTAGCGTTACTCATAGTACTACCCTGGCAGCCACCAATCTTGACGTTGCTGATAGCCCAAAGTTCTGCGAAAGCAGTAGTAGGATCAGCATACTGTTCGGTCGACATATACTTGTTGTTATACTGTGTGCCGTTGATAACAAGACCCTTCTTCTTAGAAATCTCGATGGTTACGGTTCCCTCAATGTCAGCCACGTCGTAACGTGAGATGTTGCCAGAGGAATTGAGGAAGTTGAACTGCAGAGTCTTTGTACCAGCTGTATAGTAGAAGTGATAGTTGGTAGCACCCCACTCTGAGATGTTGTTACCTACAGAGAGGATGTTCTCATTTTCATTCTTACAAGTGGTGAGGTCGATCTCAGCCTTGAGATACTGAGTATCCCAGTTGATATCCTTCGACTCCTGCCATGCGAAATCGTTAGCATAGAAGCCATGCTCTACGACGTCGATTGCGCCTTCCGGATCAGGATTCGGATCTACATACTGCTTGCCGAATACGATAGTGGCGTCAACGCCAGTCAGAGCTGTAACTACGGTCATGTTGAGCTTTTCGCCAGAGAGTGTGGCTGTGAAGCTCTTGAGTGTAGCGGGGCTGCCCTCAGAGATGCCGAGCATTGAGGCGAGGTCCTGGTTGATGTTGGTCCATGTGCCCTCAGTAGCTGTAGTGGCGAATGTAACGTTGCCGTCAGCGTCAGTTGTGGCTGTTACGTTAGGAATGTTAAGGTCGCCGATGCGGTTAGAAGAAACGGTGAGGTTCTTGTAAACCACATTGTATGTGCCGTCCTCAACTGTTGTGAACTCTACGGTGTTCTCGTCAAAGTTGGTGTTTGTACCAGCGAATGAAGAGTAAGCCACGTCCTTGTATGTCTTTGTCTCAGGTACGAACGGAGGAACAACCTCTACAAGCTTGACGCTCTTGTAGAGTGCGTTAGAGTACTGGTCTGTACCCTCGCCTGAACCGAACTTCACCTCTGTAAGATCGAAGAGACCCTCGAGCTTGTCAGCAGCAATGATGGTCTCGCCGTCAACGGTCAGACCGTCTGCCTTAGACACCTCAACAGTGATGTTGGTCTTGTCAGCAACGTTAACAGTGGTGTTGTTGTTGCCGTTAGAGCACTGATAGTATGCCTTGTAAGAGCCCTTGTCTGCATAGATATGGATGTTCTTCTCCCATACTGTAGCCTCAGGACCGAAGCTGAAGATATCCTCAGTCTTTGAAGAGTTGCAGTTGGTGGCGTCAATGACAGCCTGGAACTTCTGGGTGTTCCAGTCAATAGGTGTTGAAACCACGAAGCCAGTGCCGTCAGCCTGATAGTTCTCCATCGGGATAGAAGGACCGTCAACCGGCTTTGTACCTACGATGTAAGTAACGCCTTCTGACTCAACACTCATATAAATCTTCTCTGTGCCGTCAGCATCAGTGTAGATTACAGCATAAACCTTATAAACTGTTCCCTGAACGTCAACGTCGCCAGAGTAAGTAGTGCGACCCTTAGCGTCTGTGCCCTTTGTAAGTCCGTTTGCCTCAATAACGCTCGAACCGAACGAGAAGTCGATGTTGTTTGAACCGTCAGACATCTCCTTTACAGTAACCTCTGCACTGTATGGCAAGTCATAGACACCTTCGCCCATCTTCATACCGAGCTTGTCAGTGAAAGTCTTTGAGGAAACTACGGTAGGACCTTCCGGTTTCGGCTCAGCAACTGCTGTGCCCTGGAATGTCACGTGTGACAATTCGGCCATATTTACGCCACAGTAGCGCATATAAAGGTCGATTGACTCGTTGGTGACAGTACCCTTAATCTGCTGCCAGTACAAAGAAGACACAGCCGTACCTTCCACGGTAGCATCACCGGTGATTTCACCACGTGAGAAATTGCCGACGTTGAAAGAGCCGTCAGCGCCCACTTCACATTCATAAACGATGGTGTAATCAGGGAATGCAAAGCCGTTGAAGGCGTTGCTCTTCACCTCGAACTTCAATCCACCATCCACTTTTGTCACCTTCATCTGACCTTCAGCCGTGCCTAAATTACCCAGCTTATCACCCCATGTGCCCTGGAAAGTGACACCTGTGGTAAGGTCTGCTGCCATTGCAACAACTGCAAGCATTAAGAAGGACAATAGAGATAAGATTTTTTTCATATCAAATCCTTTCTTTTAGTTAATAAATTGTATAATAGAAAATCAAATGTTCTTTTTGTTATATAACGTCGTTAGTAATGTAATGCGTATTATTGTGAATATATATGTCTTGGTTTTTATTTTAAATTGTCAACAGGTATGCTTCTATTAAGGAGCTTTTGTTTGTCCTACGTGGACTTTGGCTACCAATCTGCTTATCTTTGTTTTGTGGTCTACCGATTGCAAAGATAGTGTAAAATATTATTATGGCAAAGTCTTGTCGTTGTTTTTTAATAATAAAAGTGAAAAAATGCTTTACGAGCTGTGGGCTCCGCAGAGCGGGTTCCTAACTCTTCGGCGGTTCCGCCGAAGACGATATTTGCATTTCTAACGCTCAATACTCCCAGTTGAGCGCACAACAAAATCTTTGGTGCGAAATTCTTGAGTTTTGAGCGTGCAGCGACAACATACTGAAGCTCTGTAGATTACGTTACTCAGAAGAGAAGTGTGCAATGAATGACTGAGCCAAAAAGCCTCATAAAGTTGCAATTGACTTAATACAGATTTGCTTTACACGGTTTTAACAATTCAAAAACAGT
>ERZ1026890.557-NODE-557-length-20730-cov-19.729528_pt1 | contig 20730 bp, 18 predicted proteins | sample MGYA00380175_ERZ1026890 | MGnify/ENA primary metagenome ERZ1026890 (study PRJEB33269, sample SAMEA4719811) | human gut metagenome | biome: human-associated habitat; feature: organic feature; material: feces | place: Cameroon | collected 2013-10 ...
GAGATTCGCCTTAGTCTCGTGGGCTCGGAGATGTGTATAAGAGACAGGGATTAATCCTTTTGATTAATTGCAATACGGCAAATATGAACTTCGATAATTAATAGCATTGCCACCTTTGTAATTACCTAAGAAAAGTTATGGGGTGTCAGTGCTCAGTTAATTTGTCATCAGATCTGAGCCTTTTCAATAATACACTGATGAGTTTTAGTATCTTTTGAGTAGTTAATACCTACTAACAGAACTTCGCCTTTATAGTCTTTAAAGAACTGTAAGTAATTCTTCTCTTTAATCTGAGTGATAGCAGTCTGTGCTGACTTATCATACTTTAACTCAATTAAAAGAGCTGGCTTGTTTACACCTTTTTTGGTAGATAGATTAAATCAGCATAGCCTTTTCCTGTAGGTAATTCTCTTATAACGTTATAGGTATCAGTAGTACTTAAAACTAGTGATAATGAGATTACACATAACAATGAGTTCTCGTCATTGCAAGTTAATATTGAAGTATGATCTTGATGTGCTTCATCAAAGACTTTAGCTACAGCATCAGAGTTTAATGACCAGATATCATTTAACAGGTCATATGACTTGCTTATAAGATTGTAGACTCCAGAGTATTTTTCATTATCTTCAACGATATTTCTAAACTGCTTTTTGATTTCTTCATTTGGAGTATGAACTACAAATTTAGAAATATTGTCTACCCTAATATCTGAATCTGGTTTTATCGCGAGGTACCCTAAATGAATAAGTAAAGTTAAGACATCATTCTTGGTCTTAAATGTAACCATATCATTTTGGAATTTAGCTACATTCACAACAACATCTTCGCCTGCTATTAACTTTACAATGTCATCTCTTAAGTCTTCCATGTTCATATCAATATATTCCTGAAGGCTTTCAAAGGTTTCTGTTTTGGTCCAGTAACTTATATACTTTTTATAAGTTGCTGCATTTACTACTGAATTAGGATTGTAGATATGAGGAACATCTTTAAATGAATAACCATCATACCATTGCTGCATTTGATTAAAGGCTACATCATGCTGTTTACAGATATCTTTGACTTCATCTTCTGTAAAACCGATGTATTGTCCTAAGTTTAGAGGCTCTGTCATAGAGTATTCTGTAAACATATTCAATGCACTATGAGAACCATACTTTTTAATAGGAAGAATACCTGTCATGTAGGCTAAAGCAACATATGGCTTATCTTTGAAGATTGCTTTTAACCATTCTAAATATTGTTTTAGACTATCAGGATCTTCTTTTTTTTCACGCATGATGCAATCCCATTCGTCGATTACTATCACAAATGGAACCTTGCTTTGAGAGAAAACCTCTTTTAATGTTTTATGTAATATATCTGGAGATTTGAAATCGATTTGTGGATAAGCTTCTTTTAATTCATCAACTACAGATTTTGTAATTGATGAAATCATTTTATTTACATCACAACCAGAATCATTAAATTCATCAGTCATATTGATAAATATGACATCATACTGATTTAAATGCTTCTTATAGTCATCAAATGAAGCAATTTTTCGATCATCGAACAATGGAGAGCAATCTTGGCCTTTTGCATAGTAAGAGCAGATCATTTGAGCCGTTACAGATTTTCCAAAGCGACGGGGTCTGCTTAGACAAAAATATTTATTCTTTGTCTTTATACTTTTATTTAGGATCTCGATTAAAGGAGACTTGTCAACATATATAGGAGAGTCTAATGATTCTTGAAAAGACTCATTCCCCACATTTAAATACAGTGCCATTTTTATCTCCCCCATACGATGCTAGTAACTTTCATCGTTCTCTATTATAAATGGATGGTTGTCTTTTTCACAGCAACTAAAATGCATACAACACCGTATCAAAAATTGGATGATGATGTTGTCTTAGCTTAAATCTGTATTGAGGCACAATGCTCTTTAAATACAAAGGTATAGTGAATAGATCCATTGGCTTATGGTAAAGGCATATTGCTAGTTTTGGCTTTAGCGTCTTTATAAGTTTTTCAGCTCCTTTTAAGCAATCTAACTCAGCACCTTCTATATCCATTTTTATAAGAGTAGGTTGTCTATCTATGTACTCGTCGAGCTTTATCTGTAATGTAAGTTCGTGCTGTACGTTATCCGAGCTTACTTTACTATCTGCTAATGAAGCTCCTGCCCCACCGTCATCAGAAAAATTAACATAGGTATGGGTTAAACCAGTTGCTGCTTTTACACATTCTATATTTTTCCACTTTAGCTTATCGACGTTATTGAGTAGGATCTTGTAATTCTTAGTATCCGGTTCAAATGCTAATACAGATTTATACTTACCATTTACAGCATCAATAAAAGAACTAATGCTATCGCCTGTAAAGGCTCCACAGTCAACGAATACCTCATCTGTACTTAACTTAGAATCAAAAAAGTCAAAATATTCATATGGAGACTGCTCTATAGGAATATTCTTTAAGCAGGAAAAATGACCAGTTGTAAAAAAATCTATCCTGTTTTTTAAGACTGTTTTAGAGAGCTCATCATCAAACAAATCTAGAACTTCTTTTGTCTCAAAATTGATTTTGTCAGTACTGCTATCAGCTGAAAAATAATCAAAGAACTTTAGGTAATTGCACACATAAGAATCTTGATGGACAACCTCTCTTAGGTAGATAGTTGCGTAGATAAAGGCTTGGTATTCACAAGAATCAGGATCTGAGTTGTAATAAAAAGTCTGTATTGAATTTAGGATGGGATCATCTTTAATGAATTTAAGAATTTGACTCCTATATGAAGAGGCTACTACATATATTGCTTTAGGGTACTGTCTGTAAGCCTCATGAGGTGAACAAACTTTTACTTCAGATAACACCTTACCAGAGTTTTCTTTTGTATAGCTATCGCAAAAACATTTAAGAGCATCTAAAGCATCAAAATCTTCTAAAAAGCGTTTAAAGGCAAGACCAGAACTACCTGTTCCCCAAATAACTACACCATTTTGTTTAAATTTAGTGATTGTCGATTCTAGGTTACTTGAGAGCTCTTTTCTTAACTGTTCTAATGCCTTATTCATACTCCGAAACTCCTTACATTAGGTATTCTGTTGATAGCTTATGCTTTTGCAGTGCTTTGTTTTCCAGAGCTTGGTACAAAACTTTCCCTGAACTATTTTTAGGAATATCTTCAACTATCTTAACTGTAAAAGCTGATGGATGAAGATGCGTCAAATTAGCTAAAAATGAGGTTGCTTGCTCTTTTAAGCTGCCATCTTTTAGATAAATACAAATTTTAAAATCGTTACCCGTGCAGGCAAGCTCTGTAAGATTAAATTTTTCTTTTAATAAATTCTCACATTCATCAAGATTTACTCTGTTACCAAAGATTTTTACAAACCTTTTCTTACGCCCTGTGATAAAGAAATAACCTTCATCATCAAACTTTGCAAGATCACCTGTTTTTAAAAATCCGTGATTTTCGTCGCCTAAACTTAAGTCTTCACCTGAATTGGCATAGCCTAAAGATACATTATCACCTTTATAACAAAGCTCACCTTCTACATTTGTTTGTAAAACAGCATTACCATTATCATCTTGCAAACTGAATTGTCCATTTGGAATAGCAATTCCTATTGAGCCGATTTTATTTAATGACATCTCTGATGGAAGATATGACATTCTTGAGGTAGCTTCTGTCTGACCATACATAACTACAAATTCTTTTGAGGACTGATTGCAGTATTCTGTGAATAGTTTTTGTAGTTTTTCTTCAAGATGACCGCCAGCTTGAGTCATCTGTCTTAATGATGGATGTTCTTTTCTTGTAAATCTCAAACGATTTAACATTTCATAGGTGTATGGAATTCCCGAAAATGAGGTTACTCCACAAGTATCAAATAGACTCCAAAATTCTTTTTGCATCAGACTTGAGTTTGTAAGTACTAGTGATGCCCCTGCTTCTAGGTGGGTATTGATAACACTCAAGCCATAGGTGTAATTCATAGGAAGAGAGGTAATAGCCACATCTTTCTGGGTGATTTTTAAATATTCGATAATAGATGCAGTGTTAGAACTTAAGTTCTTATAACTAAGCCTTACAAATTTAGGAGAACCTGTTGAACCTGAGGTAGAGAGAAGCAGAGCCAAATCGTCAAGCAACTTATAGGCATTTGTATATTGAGTTTTTACTACTTTATAAGAGCCAACATCCACACCAAAAGAGTAGATGTTTTTACCAAGATCATCATGGCAGCCATTCTTACAGATAACATAATCAGGCTTATATGCTTCTATGATGTTATTCAATAGACTTTTATCGATTTTGGCATCCAATAGGATAGGTACAACTCTGTTTTGAATGCAACTTATATAGGATGCTAAAGCTCCTAGTTCGTTTTCACACAAGATCACGACAAGACATCTTTTTTGAATCCAACTGTAGAGATCTTTACAGATACAGGCTAAATCAAAATATGAAACTGTTTTCTCAGACTCTAATATGAGAGCTGTTTTATTTTTATATTTCTCAAGATTAAACATTCTCTCATCCTGTTTAATTAACTCAATTTTGCTTGTTTGTCAGTTTGCTATTTTGATTAACAGAAGATTCAAACTAAACGCACTTCAACATCACGATCTTATTGTTTAGTTGAAGATCTTATCCATAGCATCTTTTATAGCCAAAGACCAAGTTTTAACATCGTGCTCACCGTCAACATCTTTGAACAATGCTTTAAGTTCATGCTTCATTGCAAGATCATAGATGTGTTTAGTTTGTTCTTTGGTTAAATAATCAAAAGATCCCGTGTAAAACATAAAATCTGAATTTTCTTTAAAAGGAAAAGTTCTTATTTCATTTTCAATTTTATTAGGACTTTGGCTGTCATCTGGTAAAAAGATCTTTTCCATATAAGGGTGAATGATTTTTGATAAAGCAAAAGTCACTCTTTGATTTTTTAATCTATCATCATATGGCAAGGTATGATCATAATAACCACTAACAGCAATTAGTGTTGAGAAGAAATCTGGCTTTCTTAATATCCAAGATAAAGCACCATATGCCCCCATTGATACACCTAAAATTAGGTTATCATCTCTGTTTTCAGAGATAGGCAACATATGCTTTAACATTGGATAAAGCTCCAAATCTAAAAAATCACCATACTTTCCTGCATTTGAATTTACAAAAAATGTATTAGGCAATGAAGGAGCTACTACAATTAGTTTTAAAGATTCTACATAATCTAACATGGATAATCTTTCAAAGAAGATATCCCCTGATGACATGGCACAGTGTAGCGCCCATACAGTTTTGAACTTTTTACCTATGTTTAGAATAGAGCATGGAAGAGCTACTTTGACTTCAACTGTTTCATGAAGAATTAACGAGTCAATTTTTAATGTCATTCTTATCATATGTAGCTCTATTGTGATTTATTGGATATTGAATGAAGGCTAGGCAAATGCTCTTTGTTCGTTCAGCAACGCTGAAATATAAGGCTCTAAATATTTAATATGGAGCTGTTGCTACATTACTTTAGTAAGCCACCATCAACTCTTAAAACTTGCCCTGTAATAAAACGAGACATATCTGATGATAGAAAAGCTACAGCATCTGCTATTTCAGAAGGTTCTGCTTTTCTTTTCATGATATTTCTTGATACAGCATCAGCCTCATCTTCTGCTGACATAGAATTTCCCATATCAGTTGATGTAAGACCTGGAGCTACAGAATTAACTCTAATTCCAAAGTTACCTAACTCTATTGCCATTCTGCGCATTGCACCTACAATGGCAGCTTTACTAGCGCTGTATTCAATATTGGCACCTCCGTCGAAGGCTGCAGATGAAGAAATAAAAACAATGCTTCCTTTTTGATTTCTCATCATTGAACGTGAGATTAGCTGTGTTACAAGAATTGATGAAAACAGATTTACTTCAAAAGTATCTTTGATTGTCGCAAGCTTAGTCATAGTAAACATATTCTGTGGGTAGGCTACACCAACATTATTTACTAAGATATCAATTGGGACTTTCTTTGAAATGATTTGTTTTACAGCAGTTTTAATCTCATCTTCAGATGAAAAATCTGCATAAAACAATTCAATTTTTACAGAATACTCTTTTTGAAGATTTTCACAGTACTCTGTAAAAACAGGATCTTCTTTACGATTTATAACAAAACAATTGCATCCGTATTCGCAGAACTTTTCTAAGATTGCCTTTCCGATACCACGGTGAGCACCGGTAATAACAGCTGTTTTATCTTTTAGAAGATCCATTTAATGATACCTTTTAAGTTATGACTACCCAAACTAAATCTCGATATCGTATTTCTTTAAGATCTCGATGCCTTTAGCAAATGAACTTAAATCAACAATATCATCAGTATCCATCATGATATCAAAAGCATCTTCAATTGCAGCTACCAGAGACATATGACCTACTGAATCCCATGATTCAACGCCTTGGTATTCTAAAATTTCAACTTTATCTGCTGGAACTTCTAATGCTTCTACAAAGCAGTTTATATATTTTTCTTTATTAGTCATTTTTAGTTAATCCTATTTGTGTATTTTATCTATTAACGGCAGATAAAATAGATGCTAAAGTTATGGGCTACAATATAACACAGGGTGAATTTAACGTAGATACTTTCTGCTTAAAGCAGATATCTCATAAATGGAGTTTTTCTTTGCGCAAATCATTTACAAAGAGACTATCCTTTGTGCTTTGCTTTTAATCTAGACCGCCTTATTGTTTGAAAATGTAATCACATCGACATTTCTGGACATTGCATCAATCATGTCATAACCATCCCAGAAAAACTCAAGATCCATGGTATGCCCCAATGGCACAATTCTGTCTACACCACGAACGCCGTTTTGTAGTACCAATGCTTGAATTGCATTAGGATCAACTCCTAAATAAGAAATTGTCTGGCACTGTTTTTTTAGAATTGGAACAAGATCTTTTAAATCATTGGTTACGTATTCAAAGAAATAGCCTCCACTCATCTTGTAGTCTAAAACATCATCTGAAAGTTCTTTTAAAGAAACTCGCATAACAACGTTATCAGAATCTACTTTATTGACATTTTTATGGGTTAAGGCTAATTCACATAAAGAATTTAACTTGTCGACAGCAAGAATTGCCGACATGCTGTATTTTTCATCAACTAGAGACTTTAAGGCTTTAAAAAAGATATCTTGAGCATCTTTTACCTCACTACCAGTCCATACAATAAGACGAGGAGAACTGCAGGCATTTTGATCTGTAAAATAGGTATCAATGTAAAACAGTGATGCTACTTTTTTAGGATCCTGCTTTAGATATTCATCAGAGCTGATGATTGATAGTGAGTATCTATCAGGGAAAGTCATTTCTATAGAGCGTGGAGGAAGAGAAGATTTTCTTAACTCTTCAACAGTTCTATTGCCACCCCAGACAATTCTTAAATCACATATTGATGATAGATAATCATTAACTAAAAGATCATGCTCGTATCTTACAATCACGATATATTTTTTTAGAAATGCATATTCATCTTCTAAAAGGACTTTATTGATTGCATTACAGATTAAAGTTACCTGTTCAAAGTCTTTTGAAGATACTCTGACAAAACTGATATTTCCTGCTAATAAAGATGAGGTTAAAGATACAGCAAAATTTACTGGCACATTAGATGGCGCTATATGAAAAGCAACGCCTCTACCTAATTTTGTTTTGTTCTCATAGCGTGTCTTTTCTTTTAATATAGATGCCTTTCTTACCCAGAAAGCCCATGACACAACATCTGAATATTGTTTTACATCGCGCTCAGAGAGCAGTTCGTGAGAGACCCTATCTAAGAAAGAGACAACTCTTTTGTCAAACAGTTGCATAGCAGGTGTGTTTTGAGAGTTTTCAATATATTCAGCACTACCTACTAGAAAATTAACATTTTTTAATACATCAGAATTTTGCTGCATAGGTATCACTACAACCTCTTAACTCTGCTTGTTTAATACGACCTGTTAGTTTGAAATACTTGCCTTTTCTACCACAAGGACAATCATCTTCACCTAAGATAATACCTTCATCTTCGGTTAATAAAGAGTGTCCAGGATAAGAATGAGGTAGCACTGATACTACTTGAATAATGCCCTTCTCACCTATATTACATACTGAAAAGTCATTTGCTCTGCGAGGAATTACATCAGAGTAAATACTTGCATGTAAGTGACCACATTCACATTGAGCGTAGATGCATCCTGTCTGCTCAACCATACCGTAGTGATCTACAAAATGACCGATACCACATTGCTCATTTAAAGTTTCTCTAAAATCGTCATTTGAAATATTTAGTGACACCAGTTTCTTCCAGCCACCGCCTGTTACTAAATATGCGTTTGGAAGATTGAGTTTAACATTTAAAGCTTTAAGTTTAGAATACAGATGTTGCCAAACCATGAAAGTAAAACCAAAGATCAGCATATTCTCATCTTTGTGTTTTTCAATAAACTCTTCAACTAATGGCAAATTTAGCTCCATATTCTCATTTAAAGCATAGATACAGTCTCTGCCAAACATTCTTAAACCTAGTATGGCAGCTCCTCTTGCTGAGAACATGTTTCTGTCTTTGACGACATTAGGTGAATCAATGATTAGCATTGGCAATCTCTTGTTGCCAATGAAGTTTGACATGATCTTAATTAGAGCTTTTTGCTGGTTACTTGCTGTTTCCTTATCAACAAAGATCTTTGAAACAGCCTGACCAGAGGTACCAGATGAAGTCATGGTCTTAAATACCTCTGCAAGAGGTATGGATAAAAGCTCATGATTTTTAAAGAGTCTTACCGGTATAAAAGGTAAGTCATAATATGACGATACTTTACTCTTGTCATAACCTAGAGCTTCAACAATCTTTTTATACTCAGGGCATTTATCTATATGATGCTCTGTAAGTTCTAAAAGCTCCTTGGTTAACAGCTTTTCCTTTTCACTTTTACTAAGTTCAAAAGGATTTCTTGAGAAAAAGTCATCTATCATAAAAATGTACTCTACCTTTTCACATGTTTTACAAAAACATGATTTACTTTTGTGGGGAAAAACTCATTTTGGATTAGAGCGCGGATTTGGATCATATTGTTTGTAGATACGCCTAATACAAGTTTGCGCCCCCCTCGTTTTTTAACTTCAGCTGGAGTCTGAACATTTGTACCTAAACCACCTTTACGCCATTTCATAAAAGTGCCACCTAATGCAGAAGTATAAACTCCATCGCCAATTTCTCTAATGGTAAAGAAACCTGTCATCTCACCTTTGATTTGACCTTTTAAGAAAATAGCGCCACGTTTCTTTTCGTCATTTAACCAATTGTGAAAACGTTTGGTTGAGGATTCTTTTGAAAAGAAGGGATCATTACTAATTCTGTCAAAGGAAAAAGATCCTGCGTCAATTTCTTTGAACAAAAGCTCAAAGTCCTTATTTTCCATCTCAGATACTTCAACGGCATCATATAATCTTTGTTGAAGAGGTGTTCTTTTGATCTCATGAAGATCATGTTCGAAGAACATCATATCCTCAACAAAGCAATATGAAAGTTCTGATACCATCCATGTAAGATCAGTTCTTGATGAAGGCACTTTTAAAGCTATATAGTCATACTCTTTATCAAGTGCTTTTAACTTCTCATAATCGTCGTTTTTGTCATCATCAAGCTCAAGTTCCACTTCAGCACATTTGATTCCAAAGTTTCTTTCATCCCAGATTGCATTTACTACTTTCATATATTTTTTTCTTGTAACCATTAAACTAGAGAATTGTTAACTTTACGTTATCTTCCTTTATGGTAGTACCAAAGCAAATGATCAAAACCATTTCTACTGATTGGTGTAGTATTAGTGGTGGACGCAGCTTTTTTTCTGATTAAATCTATAACTTTGCAGTAAACACTGTAATCTTTTAAAGATTTATTGTTCTCGACTCCGTACTTTTTTATGTAGTAAGGCAAAACAGAAACAATCACATTATCATATATGGAGTATTTATCTCGAAGTTTATCATCTTCAAATAAGAAGAAACAGGCAAAATGGCAGAACTTGCTAGCAAACGATGTGTTGACCCTACCTTTGTAGTTTTTATCTCCATTTTTATTTGGATTTGTTTTTTCTTGTATTGTCTCGAATACGTCAAGATTTCCTTCTTTTAAGGAATCTATAAGCTTATCTTTTCCAAGCTTAATTATTCTATTTGATATTTTCCCTCTTCCACAACCATCACTGTTTAAGTGTGTACTATTTTCTCTATCTATAGAGCTGACTACTTTTGGAATAATGTCTTCATATGTAAGGTTATTTTCTTTGCCTTCAATGATGTATTTCAACTTAGTCATCCAATATGCTGTAGATCCTGAATAAACCTCTTTGCCGTTTTTGTTTTCTGTAGGTCCTGCGTTTTCGTCATAAGATTTTATATATGAGGAGTTATTTCTTATCATTGCCTCTACTTTTGCAACATTTTCATGTGTCAATTCAACTAGATCAATCTCTTTACCATCTTTTAAAACAAAAGGCTCAGTTGTTAGCATATACTGCTGTGAAGATTCAAATTCATCACGAATATACATAGATAGCATACCTCACTACTTCTATTTAACAGATTCAAAACAACTAAATGTAGGCATATAAAACAGTTTCACAAAAACCTGATTCATGCTGCCTTACTTTGAACTTATATTCAGGCACGAGTGATTTCAAGAATTTAGGAATTTCGTAAAAATCAAAAGGCATGTGGTAAATGCATATTGCCAATTTTGGTTTCAGAGTTTTGATAATTTGAGTAGCACCAATTAAAGAATCAAGTTCAGCCCCCTCTATATCCATTTTGATGAGTGTTGGGTGGTAATCTATATAATTGTCTAATCTGACTATATCAACGCTCAATTCATCTGAACTATCTTTTACATCAACAGTCTTAGAGAACATGTTTCCATTATTCAAGAAAGCGACTTTTCCATTTTTATCTCCAGTAGCTTTCTGTATTACGACAACATTTTCTATCTTGTTATTTATAAAAGCATTTAACCGTTTAACATTTTTCTCATCAGGCTCAAAGGCTACAATTTTCTTATATTTTTTGTTAGTAAAAGTAACAAAGTCTTCGATAGTGTCGCCTGTGAATGCGCCACAATCAAATAAAACCTCATCAGATGAGATTGGATAAAAATCCTGTGAAAAATAGCTATGACTATTGATTTCATTTTTATCGATATACGATAAATCTCCAGTTAAAAAGGTTTTACATCTGTTATGAATAATATCTCTTGATTCTTGATCAGCTAAATTAGCATCAGTATAATCTAGCATCTTTTTTAACTTTTTCGATTTATCTGCTTCATCATAAACATGAAACCAAGTGTAGTTAAATCCAACCACTCTTATTGGATCAGGTGGATTTGTATAGTAAATAAGTTGCTTTTCAAGCATCTTATTATCATGATCAAGGACAAAAGTATCTATATCTGAATAAGGACTTTTTGAAATTGAATTTAGTATTTCTTCATAATAATCTGAAGCAATAATAAAAGTTGCCGAATGAAAAAGAGATGCACTTTTAGATGGAGAGAAAACAGGAATATTCTCAATATAATCTAAGTTTGAATCATCATGAAAGCTATCACAAAAACAACACACTTTTTTGTTTATTCCTAATAAAGTTAGGAAGGACAATAACCACTTTCCATAAGCACCTGTTCCCCAAATCACAATATTTGAAGATTTCATGGATAAATAGACTTTGCCTAATCTATCTATCAGCTGTGCTTTTAAAACATCTCGTGGGGTTTCAAAATTATTTTTATAGACCATTGTCACTCTGCCACTTTTTTCTGAATAACTATTCGTGTTTCTTAGCTTTAAAACGAAATTGAATTGTCAAAATATATATGATGTTCTGGACGCGAACTACTAGTATGTTGCTGATTTGATTTTTTTCACAGCTTCAATCTTGTTCTTTATCACTGTATTGTCATTTCTGTAATCATAGTATTCAAACGATTTCATATAACTAAAATAGTCATCTGTTTTTTCAAGATTATTAGGAATTTCATTATTTTCTAAGAATAATTTAAATGCAGTATAAGCATTTTGGTATCTAACATTAAAGTCAGAAAAATCTAAACTACAATATAGCGCATACAAATCATCATTGTTTTCGTCAAATTGAATATCTAGACTATTAGGGATCTTGAAAAACTCGCAGATCTCTCTAACACGAGAGTCAATAACTTTAATAAAACAAGGTTTATTTAACTGTAGAAATAGTATATTTCCGTGAAGTTTTTCTCCATAAGAAAAGTTGTAATTCTGTTTTTTTATTTCCTCAACCAATGGAACATAATTCATATCACCATAAATTCGGTCTTCGACATACAACTTCTTAACTATATCTCTTAATCTTTTAATTCTCCCCTCATACAGGGTCTCTGGATGATATAAAATGTCAAAATACTCTGTTTGATCAATATACTTTGAATTTGGAAAAACTTCATACAATCTTTCTGATATGCACTGTGCAGCCCTTGCATTAAAGGCTGGTGAAAAATTCTCTCTACTAACTTTTTCTGCAATACATGCGTTTTTTCCTCTTATAAACAAAGATGGGCATCCGCTTACAAAAAGATTATTGAATCCGATTTTTTCTAAAAAAAGCTCGGTAAAATTTCCTCTTAAAGTGACATTTCCACCACTATCTAAAATAGATCCTATATATTTTTTAATTGTTTCTGATAATTTGTGTGAATAACTTATTTGATAGTCTACTGAACAATTTGCACCTGCGCCTATAACAAAAACAGGTAAGCCGATATTTTTATAAATCTCAGCTTCTCTTTCCATCCAGCCTATGAAAAGCTCTTTAAAAATATCGCACTCCATTGTTATTACAAGATCAAAATTATTCTTAGCCCAATTCTTATCTTCAGCTAATTTTTTTTCTATCTCATCTAAAGTTATGTACGTTGTATTTTGATTCCAAAAAAAGGATGCTCCTGCTGTATAAAATACGAGATTTCCTGAATTCACATAGTATTCTTTTAAAGGATGAACTACATCAACCCAAGACAAGAACAGTATTCGTTTAGGCATAACATTCTCCCTGTGGATAAATTATGTATTTGAAATTTGACAAACTGCTATACCACATTAGAAGCTTCTCTTATATGTGCATGTTAAACATGGCATCCAATAAATATCTTGAAGCAACATCCAAATTAATAGGATTTCCTGCTATATCTGAATTAAACAAAATACAATCACCATAAACTTTTATAGAAGAAATTCCAATGTCAAACTTTGGCTTTATCTCAGTATTTAAAGCCAAAGTTTGATCATTACAATAGAAAACACTGAATGAAGGATATTTACTAAACTGAATGAAAAAACAATTTTTTGAACTATTCTGATCTATGAATGAAGCCCATTGTTCTCTATTTGAACCATCCAATTCTATTACTAGTGGCTCGCCATTAATTTTTTTTAACACAGCACTGATCATGTCTTATATTACTCATGAATTTCATCAAAAACTATATATTTAGAATTACGGAAAACGAATGAACTAGATTAAGCTCACAAAAGCTGGTGAGTTGACGAAATAAATATAAACTAACTCGATGAAGTAACATCATTCTTTTAATGATCAATCACAGAAGACGATGTAATGCTACTTACATTTAAAGAAAACTTGGTTCTGTTAATCAAATCTAAAGCGATTTCTCTTAACTCTTCATTAAACTTATCCCAGTCTTCAACACCATGAACTGTTGGAAGTTTAGGATCAGCATAACTTTCGTTATATTTATCTGAGAAAGAATCAAATCCTGCTATAGCAACATTTTTTACATGTAACTTATTCAATAGTCTTAGCATACAGATAACTGGATTATCAAAATGAGACCAACCTCTTTTTATTGCTCTTTCATATCTGATGATGTACTCATTTTCTAAAGCTTTTGTCTTTACATTAGATAAAAGGATCTTTTTAGTTGAGTTAAAGATGTCTTTATATGATTCTTTAGCATAGTCATATCTTACTTTACTCATTAAAAAGACATAGTCATATGAGTATTGCTTTAAGATTGCATTTACACCTATCACAACAGGATGATGTTCTTTTATGTATGACTTTACTTTATCTAGCTCATCAACTGACGATTTACCTGGCGCTACTAAAAGAACTTCTTTGTCTTTTAAGAGGTTGGTTAATGTCTCTAAAGTACTTTCATCATCAACTTCATTGTTCTGATTCTCAACATACTTTTCTTCTAAGAGATCATAGTCATATTTAACTCTGTCTTCAGGATTTAATGAGGAGATCACAGAGCGGATCTCTTTAGCATTAGCTCTATGCTTCTTTAAAAGATAATCGATGTTATTGACATGAGAGCAGTACATACCTGCTATGTAGGTAGGAATTGAATAACCCCATGTGTACTTTTCCTGGAATGGAACCATATACATATCAATGGTATCCATGATGAGATCTAAATCATAATTGCCATAGTATCTTTTATTTAAGAAACTGGTAATTAACTCTGTTGTAGTGTTTCCTGCACCTCTGCCCATACCGCATAGGCTTGAATCAACAATAATATCTCTGCCCTGCTCTGTCATTTTTCTTACAAATTCAATAGTAAGAGCAAAGGATAACTGCTGATTGTTGTGTGAATGGAAGCCTATCTTTACTGAAGGATGCAGATTATGGGAAAAGATAGAGAGTATTCTCTCTAGATCTTCAGGGAGCATCGCACCAAAGGTATCCACAATAGAGATACATTCAGGTCTTACTTCATTTACTCTTGAGATAAGATCTAGTAATTCATAATCGGTATAACCTAAGGTATTAGCCGCCTGACAAAAGATCCTGTACCCTTTTTCTCTGATCTTTTTAGCAACCTCTAGACCTTCCTTTGCTTTACCTCGAGGGAAAACTACACGTATGGCATCAATTGATTTACTGTTGTTTACGGGCAGATTATCTAAATTGTATCTGTCAAAATCAATCATTGCCACATAGGTAACATTAGGATCTTTATTTTCAATATAAGGAATTAAATCATCTGGTACATGGAAAAATGAGCTGTCGGCATTCTCATGTGGAGCATCTTTGAGCCAACCACATTCAATGATCTCAACTTTTGCGTTTTGCAGTCTTTTGATCATGCCTCTGATTGTATCTTTACCAAAGATAGATGCATTGATATATGCTCCATCACGTAAAGTACAATCTAAAAGCTCAATTTTTTTATTGTCCATGATTTATCTCTTGCTCAATTCTTATAGAAATCTTTTCTTTAGTAATGCCTACTGTATTCCAAATATATTTTTGAGAGCCAGCCTTAGTAAAGGCATTAAAGCCTAAGAATACCTGTCTTGGGGTATTCGCTTTAGTTGCTTTATATTCAGCTACTGCTGAACCTAAACCACCTATGATGTTATGCTCTTCTACAGTCACGATTAACTTTGAAGAGCTAAAGATTTCATCCAGTGCAACTGTATCTAATGGTTTTATAGTATGAGCATCATATACAGATGCCTTAATACCTTTATCGTCCAATATTAAAGAAGCTTGAAGAGCTTCATTTACCATAAGTCCTGTAGCGATGATGGCAACATCATCGCCTTCTTTTAACTTTACAAATTTACCTAACTTATAGTCATAGTCTTCAGTATAAACAGAAGGGCAGTTAATACCACCTGATAATCTTAAATAAACTGGGGTATCAAGCTTTGTAGCTGCTTCAAAACACTTTAAAGCCTCAAGACTATCAGCAGGCGACAGCACTGTAAGATTTGGCAACGCTCTCATAAAAGCTAAATCCTCTGTTGCCCAATGAGAAACTCCTGACTTTGCAGCCACGACTCCAGCAAAGGTTCCAATTATTTTTACATTAGCATTGGTATTAGAAACATTCTGTCTTATTTGCTCTAAACTTCTTACAGCAATAAATGATGAATAGGTTGTAGCTATGGACATATGACCTTCCATAGCATAACCTGCTGCAATAGTCATCATGTTTTGCTCAGCAATACCTGTCTGGATGAATTTATCTGGATACTTTCTTATAAATCTGTCTAAACCTGATAATAGTGAAAGATCAGCGGACAACACCTTTACATTAGGATTTTCTTTGACAAGATCTAAAAGTCCGTAATTAAAGATACTTCCCTTTTGTCCTAGCTTTTCCCAAGCTCTTAAATTTCCTGGAGAGACTTTCATAAAAGAAAAACTCCTCTAAGCATTTTCTATTTCAGATTTAGCACACTCATACTGTTCTAGAGTTAGAGCATGATGATGCCATTCTCGATGGTTCTCAATAAATGACACCCCTTTACCTTTGATGGTATCGGCAATAATAATGTAAGGTTGTCCGTTACTATTTTTTCCATTAGATGGCTTTACTTTGTCAAAAGCCTGCAATAATTCATAAGTATCATGCCCATTACACTTTATGACGTTCCAATTAAATGCTTTTAACTTTTCATCTAATGGTTCTAATTTCATAACATCTTCAGTGTTACCGTCATATGAAAGATGGTTTCTGTCAATTATCACCACCAGATTGTCTAATTTGTAGTGAGAGGCAAACATAAACGATTCCCACACAGAGCCTTCATTAAGTTCCCCATCACCCATTAGCACAAAAACCTTTTGAGACAAATTCTCTTCACGCATAGAGAGAGCCATGCCAATACCAACCCCTATTGCCTGACCAAGAGAACCACCAGAGTACTCAAGTCCCACCTCAAGATTTTTAGGATAACCTGTTAACCTACCACCATCTTTTTGGAATTCTATAAGTTCTTCTTTTTTAATAAAACCAGCTTCATACAGAGCAGGAAAATGAGCTAAAGTACAATGATTTTTACTAGGTAAGAATCTGTCACGCGCTTTATTCTGAGGATCATTTACGTTGTACTCTAATACGGCTCCATAAAGCACAGCTAAAATTTCGATACAAGAAAAGCTACCACCTAAATGAGCACCTTTTTCACCGGTTGCTTTTGCCATTTCAAGACCGTTTAGGCGCATCCTTTTTGACATAGCTTTTAAAGAAGAAGCTAACTCTTTAGATACTTTAAAATCTCTCATTAGCGACCTCCATCGACTCTTATAGTCTGTCCTGTAATAAATTTTGCTTTATCAGAGGCAAGATAAAGACAGATTGATACTACATCATCGACAGTTCCCATTTTTCGTAAGGAGGTTCTGTCGATTACTTTATTAAGCTCAGTTTCATTCTTGTAGTGTCCCATTGAAGTATCAATAAGACCAGGAGCTACAGCATTAACTCTTACTCCATAAAGTCCTACTTCTTTTGATAAACATTCTGTTGCAAAGATTAGTGATGATTTACTTGAGCCATAGGCTAGGTATCCTGGATTTACTTCAATACCACCTACTGATGCCATATTGATGATTGAGCCTGAGCCCTGCTTTATCATCTTTCGAGCCATAAGTTGCATAATGGTTACAGGAGCAAAGAAGTTTACCTCAAAAACTTCTTTTAACTTATCATAAGAGGTCATTACAAATGGTGCTCCATAAGCAATGCCAGCATTGTTTATAACTACATCAATTTGAGGAGTTGTTTTAATAATTTCTTTTAAAAGCTTTGTAAGTTTTTCGCTATCAGTAAGATCGATTTCATGAGTTGACACTGATGCTTCATACTTATCCTGTAAAGACTTTATATAGTTTAAGTACGACTCATCTTTAGCATTACGGACAAGCGCAATTACCGTAGCACCTTCTTTTGAAAAAGCCTCTAATAAGGCTTTTCCAATACCTCGATTAGCTCCTGTAAGTAATACTGTCTTTCCTGAAAACTGTCCCATAAACTACCTTAAACTGGCTTACCGTAACTTGTGTCCATTGGCTTTACAATCATTTCTTTAAAGAATAAGTCTCTATCTAAATATGGAGACTGATCCTCAATTGGTCTAAAGCCAAACTTACGCTTGCCGTACATAACAAGACCATTATGTAAGTCAAACTGTTCAGGATCACAAATAACTTCTAAGATACAAGGCTCATTATTTGAGAACATCTCGCTTACTTTGTCTTTAATTTCGCTGTAAGTTGAGATCTTTAAATACTTTATACCAAAAGCTACAGCTAACTTTTCAAATGAAGGTAAGGTAAGACCATTTGACTCATCGGTACCTATGGATTTTCCTCTAAAGTGAGCCTTTTGTCCGTGACGTACTCCTGAATAGCCATCATTGTTGATGATGACAATCTTGATATTAAAGTGATTTCTAACCACCGTTTGGAGCTCCTGTAGATTCATCATTACAGAACCATCGCCGTTGTAGGAAACTACAGGACCATCACTAAAAGTTGCTACACCACAAGAACCTGGTAGTGCATAGCCCATCTCACCTTGAGATAAAGCTAAAACGAATCTGTCACCTTCTTTTAATTTGGTAGCAGCAGGAGATGCTGCTCCTGTAAGGCCAGCATCAGAAACGTAGGTAACATTTTTAGGAGCCATTTCTGATAATAGAGTCATAAAGATCTTCATATCAAGAGGCTTATCCTCTTGTTGCTCCATTGGATATGCGAAGATCTCTTTCCAATGACGACACTTTTCATACCAGAAATCGTCAGTTATTTTTAGCTCTGTCTCTAACAGAGAGTCTATAAAATCTTTAGCATCAGCATGGATAAATCTGTCAATATGAATGCCGTTTTTTAAATGCTCGATTCTGTCAACATCAACTACAGCTTTTACAGCTTCACGAGCAAAGTCCTGACGAACGGAACCTGTAACCTCAATTGATAATCTTGAGCCAATGGCTAACACAAAATCTGAGTTTTGAACAATGAAGTTAGCATAACGGTTTGCACCAGCCACACCCCCGATTAAACCGAAATTACATTCATCGTCAAAAGGCAGGATGTCAGAGGCCAATCTAGAAAAGACCACGGGACACTTTATCTTGTGAGCTAATTCTTTTAATTGTGCTTTAGCACCGGCACTTCTTACACCATTACCAATTAACAGAACTGGTCTTTTAGCTTTAGAAAAATTCTCTTTAATAAATAAAAGATCGTTCTCGCTGATTTCAGACTTTGTTTCAGCAGGAATATATCTTTGAAGATGCTCTTCATTGATAATTGTATTTTGGACATTCAATGGCAGATCGATCCAAACAGGACCTTTTCTGCCAGTAGTTGCTAAATGAATGGCTTTATCAAGGTGCCAAGCAATTTCTTCAGGTCTGTCTACTGTTACAGCATATTTAGTAATAGGCTTCATGATAATTTCAATGTCAGCTTCCTGAATACCTACCTGACGCAAAGGCAGTCCTGATGCTTTTACAGTATCACTATAGTTTTGCTGACCTGAGATGATGATTAAAGGAATACTATCTTGATAAGCATGTAAGATACCTGTCATGGTATTGGTACCTGCACAACCTGTAGTTACAAGGCCAGCACCTAACTTTTCATTCATGGTTGCATAAGAAAGAGCAGCCATTGCCACAGCCTGCTCGTGATGCATGCTAATACCTTTGATGTTTTCGCTTCTTCTTAAAGCGTCAGTAAGGTATACACATTGACCGCCAGGCACATAGAATAAATGTTCAATGCCATACTCTGCTAATCTTGACATTACATAGTCTGCTAATCGGATCATATTCAACCTTTCTTAATTTGACAGTCTTTTTTTTAGGAATCGTCCTTTTATTATATTCAAAAAAAATATATAAAAATAAAACAGATAGCTCTATTTTAGATCTTCGGCAATAATTTTATGCTGAGAAGATTTCTAAGAAAGATCTGCCTATTTGTCGTTGACAGATCTTTTTACAAACTTATGAATCAATCATTCTTAGACTCAAAATCGTTAATGTTCTTTGCTATTTCAAATTCGATTTTGATTAACTACCGATTGAACTTTGTTTTTCTGGTAGTTTTGTCTTTATATCGTAAAACAAAGTTATTAGTTCAAATATATCAGTAATACTCTGCCTCATTTTTTCTATGCAATCTGAAAAGATCTCATTTCTTCTTTCATCATGAGCACATGATGAAATCTCGTTGTAATTTTCAAAAAAACTCATTGAACTCTTACAATACTCGATATTTATAGCTCCAATTAATTCATCTATATTACAGTTATAAAAATATCTACTAGCTTGATTTTCAAGCACGTACTCCGTAAGCAACGAATTGAATTTTCTCTTATTGAATATGAATTTTCTTTTTTTCACTCCTCTTATTAGTTCATCGAGGTTGAGCATTTTTTTCATTAATCTGTTCCACCTTTTTTGATTGTTCTCATCAAAACTTAGTAACCAATTACAATAAGTGTTATGACATGAAATTCCTAATTTTCGCTGTTTTTCACTTAACACAAATGCTTCTAAGTAAAATTTAAATCTCTTGTGAAGCAAATCTCCCTCTAACTTGATATTAAAGTCAGGAGACTTATCAGGATCCATTAAAACTTCTACTCTGTTGTTCCATTCTAGGTTGTTTAATGCTAATTCAAAGTTAGATGAAATATTTAGAAAAAGTCGCCTTTGTGTACTTTCTAGATGTATTTGATTGTCTAATAAAGGATCGTTTTTGATCAACTCACAATTTTCAAATATTACATTTTTAAAGTTTTTTTTCATTTCATTTATCCTATTTATATAATTGACACGGAATTGCTGTCTCTTATACACATCTGACGCTGCCGACGACTCC
>ERZ1026890.565-NODE-565-length-20318-cov-100.743621_pt1 | contig 20318 bp, 13 predicted proteins | sample MGYA00380175_ERZ1026890 | MGnify/ENA primary metagenome ERZ1026890 (study PRJEB33269, sample SAMEA4719811) | human gut metagenome | biome: human-associated habitat; feature: organic feature; material: feces | place: Cameroon | collected 2013-10 ...
CTGTTGTCTTATATCAAAATCTTCGTTCATTCTATGACTATTATCGATAATATGGGTGCAAAGTTACACATTTGTTGCGGAATTAAAGAAGAAAAGCCGAATTATTTTGCCCATGATTTTGCACAATCCCAAAAGATTCGTGCAGATTTGCAAGCGTTACCCTATAAAAATGTTATAATTTATCATTTTCTTGCAGAATAATTTGTTTATCCGAAAGAAAAGACGTACTTTTGCACTCGATATTGAAAGCGAGGAAAGAAATAAATAAGAGAGAAATATCAGGATTTTAAAAGAAATAGAATTATGCTTAAGTTATTTCAAGGGCTCAGCAAGCTGCTGGCCAATTACACATCTATCTTCGTGATAGGTGTTGCAGTGTTCACATTCTTCTTCCCACATACCTTCGACTGGGTGCGCGGAACTACTCAGACCGTCATTCTCGGCATCATCATGCTCACTATGGGTCTGACCTTGACCACCAACGACTTCAAGATTCTGGCTCAGCGCCCACTGGATGTCTTCATCGGAGCCTGTGCCCAGTTTATCATCATGCCTGGCGTGGCTTACACCCTGGTTCATGTGTGGCATCTTGACCCAGCCCTGGCACTCGGAATCCTGCTGGTAGGTTGCTGTCCGGGCGGCGTTTCGAGCAACATTATGAGTTATCTGTGTCATGGCGACGTAGCTTTCTCCGTAGGAATGACCTGCGCCTCTACCATTCTTGCACCGGTGATGACTCCGCTGCTGATGAAGATTACGGCAGGCGAGATTATCCATGTAGATGCTGTGGGAATGTTCATCAACATTCTGATAGTTACGATTATCCCTGTGGCCATCGGCTGCGCTTTGAATTATATCTATGGCAAGAAGGATTGCTTCCCTACCATTCAGAGTCTGATGCCGGGCATCAGCGTCACCTGTCTGGCGATTATTGTGGGAGGTGTGATTTCTACGGTTCACGATGACTTGGTGGCTCGTGGCTTATCGCTTTTCCTCTGGACTTTTGCCGTGGTTTTCTGCCACAACACCCTGGGTTATCTTCTGGGCTGGCTTGCCGGAAAGCTGGCGGGCTTCAATACTGCCAAGAAGCGTACCATCAGTATTGAGGTGGGAATGCAGAATGCCGGTCTTGCCACGGTTCTTGCCGGCAATTTCTTTGCCGCCCAGCCTCTCGCCGTATTGCCTTGCGCCATCAGTTGTGCCTGGCACAGTATTTCGGGCACCATCCTTGCAGGAATCTATCTGAAATGGGATCGCATGCATGAGAAGAAGTAAATGACTTCGGAAAAAGATAAATACAAAAAAGGTCGCGAGATTTCTGATTGAACCTCACGACCTTTTCTTATATCATTACCTCACGGGGTTAACAGGTTAACAGTTAACAGCCGTTTTTTCTATAGTTACACGAGCAAAGCACTTGAATTATTCACTCTTCGTTCTTCACTCTTCACTTTACCTTCCCTACTTTCCCGTAGTCAGCAGCTGCACGGCACGCTGAACTATCTCGTTTGTCTCGTTCCAAACCTGGAAGTATTGGCTCATATCCCAGATATCTCTTGCTACAAGGGCTTTCAGCTGCAGAACGAGGTATTTCTTGGTCTGAGTTAATTCAGCCTCATCCTTCGGCTCTATCTTCTCCTTCTTGCCCTCGGCGATAATGCCTTCTATCAGCGAAGAAGGAACCTCGTACGTGGCGAGGAACTTGTTAAAATCCTTATACTGGCTCTTGAGTTCCTTGCGATGCGCATCGATGAACTTCAGACTCTGGTTGATGACGATGCTCTTGGCAGCCAGCTGGCGGTGCATCTTGGTGTACTTGGTTGTATCCAGCGGCACGAAATAATCTGGCATGATTCCACCACCACCATAAACTACACGATGCTTGCGCAAGGTGTAATACTTCAGACTGTCTGAAAGATGGATGCTGTCCTGATTGGTGAACTCGCCATGCTTGTAACGCTTGTCCAGATCCATCGCATAATCCAATCTGTCACCTTTCTTATAAGGCTTCTGGATGCATCTGCCGCTAGGCGTATAGTAATGGGCGATGGTGAGACGAATCTCGCTGCCATCATCAAAGGTCAGAGGACGCTGCACCAATCCCTTGCCGAAGGTTCTGCGACCAACCACTACACCACGGTCCTGATCCTGGATGGCTCCGGAAACAATCTCAGCGGCAGAAGCGGTAAACTCATTGGTGAGCACAACCACCTTGCCCTTGCGCCATCTGCCGTTAGCCTGCGCCTTGTATTCCTGGCGAGGCGCAGCACGACCGCTGGTATAAACGATGAGATCGCCCTTCTGCAGGAACTCGTTGGCTATCTGAGCCGCAGCCTGAAGATAGCCTCCACCATTATCCTCAAGGTCGAAGATAAGGTCCTTCATTCCCTTCTTTTTCAGCGAATCCATCGCTATTGTTACCTCTTTATGACTGGTAAGACCGAAACTTCCCAATCGGATGTATCCGATGCCCGGACGAATCATATAAGCCGCATCCATCGTAGTTACCGGAATCTTATCGCGCTTTACCTTAAAGATGAGCTTATCCTTGATGCCACGGCGCACGATGGTAAGGTTCACCGTGGTTCCCTTAGGACCACGAAGGCGCTTCATGATTTCCTCCTTGCTCATCTTCACACCCGAAATAGCCGTATCATTCACCGTAACGATGCGGTCGCCAGCTATGATTCCCACCTTCTCGGAAGGACCATTCACTACGGGCTGGATGACGAGCAAGGTATCATCTACCATATTAAACTGCACGCCTATGCCATCGAAACTGCCATTCAGCGGTTCATTCATCGCCTTGGTTTCCTTGGCTGTGGCATAAGAGGAATGAGGGTCGAGCTTCTCGAGCATACCACGGATGGCGTCCTCTACAAGCTTGTTCTCATCCACACTATCCACATAGAGATTGGTAATGGCGATTTCCGCCCTACCCAACTTCTCTATCGGGCTGTTCTTGCCCATCTTGATGCGCAACTGGGCATTGACAGAAGTTACTGCCAAGAACGCCAGGAGCGCTATAAATAGATATTTTTTCATTTACTTTGAACTTATTGCTTAGAAAAGAGAGAATCCTTCGTTCTTCACTTTTCACTTATCCTAATCCAGCGGTGCAGAATCTTCCTCCGGAATATCCTCCTCAATCACCAGGTTATCGATGATGAAGTTCTGACGTTCCATCGTATTCTTACCCATATAATACTCCAGGAGTTTCTGCACCTGATCGGTCTTGTGGAGCGTAACCTGCTCCAATCGCATATCCGGACCGATGAAGTGGGCAAACTCCTCTGGCGAAATCTCTCCCAAACCCTTAAATCGGGTGATTTCCGGGTCAGGACCAAGGTCTCTGATGGCCTGCTGGCGCTCCTCATCGCTGTAGCAGTAATGCGTGATGAAATCGCCCTTCTTCTCCTTTGGTCCCAACTTGGCATCGGCATCAGCCACCGCCTGCTTGTTCTTGATCTTGGTTCGCTTGTTGCGCACACGGAACAATGGGGTTTGAAGCACGTAGACGTGACCCTTCTTGATGAGATCAGGGAAAAACTGCAGGAAGAAGGTAATGATGAGCAGTCGGATGTGCATTCCGTCGACATCCGCATCGGTTGCCACAATCACCTTGTTGTAACGCAAAGAATCCAAGCCATCCTCTATGTCGAGAGCCGCCTGAAGCAGGTTGAACTCCTCGTTCTCATAAACCACCTTCTTGGTCAGACCGAAGCTGTTGAGCGGTTTACCACGCAGAGAGAACACCGCCTGAGTATTCACATCGCGGCTCTTGGTGATGCTTCCGCTAGCAGAATCGCCCTCGGTGATGAAGATGGAACTCTCCTCCTTGCGCTCGTTCTTGGCGTCGCTGAAATGGATGCGGCAGTCGCGGAGCTTGCGGTTGTGGAGATTAGCCTTCTTGGCACGCTCACGGGCGAGTTTGGTTACGCCCGCCATCGCCTTGCGCTCGCGCTCGCTCTCCTTGATCTTATTCTCCAGGATCTCAGCCACATCCTTGTGGATATGGAGATAGTTGTCTACTTCCTTCTTCAGGAAATCGCCTACATACTTATTGATGGTTTCGCCACCATTCGGCGTCATCGTAGTACTTCCGAGCTTAATCTTGGTCTGACTCTCGAAAACCGGTTCTTCTACGTTGATGGCAATGGCAGCCACCAATCCGTTTCGGATGTCTGCATACTCATACTTACCGTAGAACTCCTTGATAGTCTTGGCAATATGCTCCTTGAAGGCACTCTGATGCGTACCTCCCTGGGTGGTGTGCTGACCATTGACAAAAGAATAATACTCCTCGCCATACTGGTTGGTATGGGTGAAAGCAATCTCTATGTCCTCGCCCTTCATGTGGACGATGTCGTAGAGGCCTTCGTTGGTCATATTATCGCTCAGCAAATCCTGCAGACCATGGCGGCTCAAGATGCGGCGGCCATTGTGCATGATGGTGAGTCCGGTGTTCAGATAAGTATAGTTGCGGAGCATCGTTTCCACGAAATCATCGTGGAAAGAATAGTTCTTGAAGAGTGTATTATCCGGCTCGAAGAAGATGAAGGTACCATTCTCGTCCTCGGTATCTTCCGTCGTGTCGCTCTTCAAGATACCTTTCTCGAACTTCAGATGGCGCACCTTGCCGTCGCGGTACGACTTTACCTCGAAGTGGGAACTGAGGGCATTGACCGCCTTCACACCCACACCATTCAGACCAACGCTCTTCTTGAACGCCTTGCTGTCGTACTTACCGCCGGTATTCAGCACGCTTACAGCCTCAACGAGCTTGCCCTGAGGAATACCACGGCCATAGTCGCGCACGCTGACACGCAGATTGTCCTCGATATCGATTTCCAGACGGGCACCTGCGCCCATCTTGAATTCATCGATAGAGTTGTCTACCACCTCCTTCAAGAGCACATAAATACCATCTTCCGGCAGATTTCCATCTCCCAGACGGCCGATGTACATACCCGGACGGGTACGCACATGCTCCATATCGCTCAAGTGGCGGATGTTATCATCGGTATACTCTACCGGCTGCTGCTCCTGAGGGGCATTGGTAAGCTCATCAGCGGCATTCAATTCGCTGTTACCTAAGTTTTTATCTTCAGACATGTTTTCCTCCTTAGTATTTCTTATTTATTTTCTTATAATATAGCTAATGATGTTGCAACATTCTGTTTATCAGACAATTGCCAACACAACAATTGCTATTTACTTGATACTCTTAATATAGCAGTTGCGGCGCTTGTGAAGGATTGGATCCAAGACGCCCCATTGTCCCTGCACGGCAGCATTTTCTTCCATTTCTACCTGCGTTTCGCCCCACTCGATTCCATACTTCTGATAGATAGGAATCAGGTCGGCAAAGAGCAGCGCATTGGCACCCTTTGCACGGTATTCCGGCTGGATTCCGATGAGCAGAAGGTCGACAATCTTGGTTTTATGGAACTTGATGGCGCGCAGCAGATGCCACCAGCCAAAAGGAAGTAGCCTGCCCCTATGACACTTCTGTAGGGCTCTGGAAAGGGAAGGCATCGTAATACCGATACCTATCATCTTATGATCCTCGGTAGTCCAGTCTTCTATGGCTGTTACAAAGTTCAGGTCAAGCAAAGACAGATACATCTTGATGTACTGGTCTATCTGTTTCTGTGAAAGTTCGGAATAACCATAGAGATGCTTGTATGTATCATTGATGAGGTCAAAAATCTTCTGCCCGTATCCGCCCTGATAAATATCCTTACGGGTAAGTTTGCGGACATGGAGATTGTATCTTTTCTCTATCATCGCCGCTATCTTGGAATATTTCTCCGGGATGGTATCTGGCACCATCAGTTTATACTCTACATACTTATTATCTACGGTAAAACCCTCCAGAGCCTCGATGTGCTCCGGATAATATGAATAATTATAAATGGTAGGCATGGTGCCTAGCTGGTCAAAGCCCCAGGTAAGCATGCCTTCCGGATCCATATCGGTAAAACCCAGCGGGCCAACAATGTCTTTCATTCCCTTCTCTTTACCGTATTTCTCTACAGCATCGAGAAGAGCCTTGGAAACCTCGCGGTCGTCAATGAAATCAATCCAGCCGAAACGGACCGATTTCCTGCCCCATTTGTTGTTTGCCTTATGATTGATAATGGCAGCGACGCGACCTGCAAGCTTGCCGTCCTTATAGGCAAGAAAATACTCTGCCTCGCAGAACTCGAACGCAGCGTTCTTGTCCTTGCTCAGAGTATTCATGTCGTCGCTGAAAAGATTAGGCACATCATATTCGTTGCCTTCGTAGAGGTCGTAATGGAAGTCGATGAACGTCTTCAAGTCCTTCTTTGTTTCGACCTTTTTAATTTCTATTAATGACATGATTTCAAACTAGTTTGCAATATTATAAATGCAAAAGTAGCAATATTTTGGCAAATTACCAAATATTGCTACTTTTTTTGCAGTTTTTTAGGGGTTAATGTTTAATTACAGCCCCCAAACTAGCCTATATCACCCATTTAGTAGTGGTTTTGGCTGAATATCTTTACCTGATAAGATGCTCTTTCCTGATAAGGAATCTCTTACTTGATGAGATGCTTCTTGATCCAGACCATCTGCTGGTAATTGGTCTCGCTGGTAGTCCAGTGCTCATTGATTGGCGTGAGCAAGGCCTCCTTCTCACACTTCAGCGTATTCCATACCGCATAACTGGTTGTCGGCGGACAGGTTATGTCGTTGTAGCCCCAGGTAAGATAGGTTGGAACCGTTACCTTACGGGCAAAGTTTACCACATCATAATAAGCCATCGTGTTGAGACAGTCCTTATTCTTCAATATCTCATGATATTTGGTGAAATGAGGATAACCGCCCGTTCTTCCCTTCTCGACGTAGGCAGCCATGTCGCTGAGCGCCGGATGATTGGCAACACACTGGGTTACGCGCTTGTCTAAACCGGCTGCAATAATAGCCAAGGCTCCACCCTGACTTCCGCCCTGCACAGCCACATTCTTTCCGTCCCACTCTGGGAGAGAGGTTAGGAAATCGATGCAGCGCACCAGTCCCTGATAAACATGGCGCATGTAGTAGCGGTTCTTATCTTCCAGTCCGTTAGACAGATATCCGCCGTTTGCATCGTTGAATCCCCTGCTTATTTCATTGAAGGTTTCGGTAGGGATGCGCGGGTCGAGACCATGAATCTCTATCTCGAAGCGAATAAATCCGTTCTCGGCGTAATATTTATTGCGCATAGGCTCCTTGATGGTCTTGATGCCGGCTCCAGGAGGTGTGAGAACCACAGGATGACTACCCTGCTTGGCATTCTTGGGATAGAAGAGATAGCCATACATCGCATGACCTTTCTTATCTATCTGAAGCTTTACAAGATAACAATCTATCTTGTCGGTACAATATTCCTTGGCGAGTTCCTTGGTATAGCTCATCGGCACGTTCTTCAGTTCGTCCTTTGCCTGCTGCCAGAATGCATCGAAATCCTTAGGCTCCTGGGTATAAGGCTGAATCTTATCTACCGAGAATCCTACTTTTATATGATGCTGATAGGTCTTGCCATCGAGTTTATAGAATAATCTCAAATCGCGGAAGCCCGGTGTCTTTCGGGTTCCCATGTTCACGATGGCGCGTCCTTTCTTCAGCTTGAAGCTTCCTTTCTTGTCAGCCTTCAGCATGTCATCGCCTATTTCATAGTTCACCTCGCCGTCACGGGGAATTCCATACTTATAGAAACTTACTTCCACCTTAGCCTGTTCGCCCGTCTTATAGAGCCAGTCGGCATGATCGGGCACGGTTAGCCAAAGATAATCACTGCGATAGGGATAGTTCTCCGCCATCACACTTAACACACTCGTCATGTTCATCGCCAGGATAAACAGAAGCGATAGATAGATTGTCCTTAATCTGTTCATAATTTTATAGTTTGTTTTTAAATTATAATATTCAACTATCATATATGAGCGCAAAAGTACAACATTCCATTGAGATAACAAAATGATTTCAAGGATATTTTTGTTCAAGATACCCTCAATAGGCATCTTGAACAAACAAATATCCTTCCCGATAGTTTTAAGCACTGGCGGAAAACTAACATTCTCCAAGGAATCACAATAAGAAAAAGCTCGATCATCTATTCTCTCCAACACTGGCGAGAAGTGCGAAATGTCGGATGAAGCGAGAGATGGTTCATCAAATGAGTAGTGAAATTATGAGGGTGGAGTCGATTACAGAAGACAATATGGAGTCAAATTGCTCCATGACCCGAAAATATTCCTCCAAAAGGAGTGAGTTTCTCAGATTTAATTTGTATCTTTGCCATGTCATATCAGAGTTTTGCTTGTTTTCTTTTCGCAACACTAAGATAAGTGAAAATTCTGACATGGCAAAATCCGGAGTAACTTTTTGTTGCTCAGGCGCTTAAAATGTTTAATTAATAATAGTGGTGCGGAATTAATGGAATAACCAGAAATGAGATTGAAAAGACATCTACTGACAGCCGCCCTGGCACTCTTTTGCCTATCGGCAGCTAACGCCCAACTGCTAAGAACAACGGTGGAGCAAGGAGAAATTGAAGGTGTGGAACATGAAGGATTCGCCCTATACAAGGGAATCCCATACGCAGAAGCACCAGTGGGCAACCTCAGATGGAAAGCCCCAGTGAGCAAGAAGCCTTGGAAGGGAGTATTCAAAGCAGATAAATGGGGAGACCGTCCACCACAGCCCATCGACCCTAACCAAAATGGTGGAGAGCTGGGCATGAGCGAGGACTGCCTATACCTCAGTGTGGAAACGCCAGCCAAGAGTAAGAATGACAAACTCCCTGTATTTGTGATGATTCATGGAGGAGCCTTTCTTACTGGCTCCTACAGTGGAACTCAGGAAAGCTTTGTCAAGGAAGGCATCATCTATTGCAGCATAGAATACCGCTTGGGAGCCTTGGGATTCATGGCACATCCAGAGCTGAGTAAGGAATCAGGCAAGAACATATCTGGTAACTATGGCATCCTTGATCAAGTGATGGCCTTAAAATGGATTCACGACAATATCGCTGCCTTCGGTGGAGACCCTGACAAGATTACCATTGCAGGAGAATCTGCCGGTGGTATCTCGGTAAGTATACTATGCGCCTCTCCCCTTGCCAAGGGACTCTTCCGAGGAGCCATCAGCGAAAGTGGCAGTTCCTTCTGGCCTGTGGGTGAAAGCAGAAATGGTAACACAGCCATGCTCACCACCAAAGCGGCAGAAGCAGGTGGACTTCTCCTTCAAAAGAGACTCAAGGCTAAGAACTTGAAGCAGCTAAGAAAAGTTCCGGCTATGGACATCGTGAAGAATACCGACTTTGAGTCCTTCTGGCCGAACGTTGACGGCTACTCCATCACCGACGACCAGTATAAGCTCTATGAAAAGGGAAACTACAATGATGTAAATGTCATCATAGGAACCAACAGCGACGAAGGAAGTATGTTTAGCCGCCCTGTCAGTGTAAGTGACTATGAGAAAAGAATCCATGAGATATATGGAAGCTGGGCAGACCAGGTTCTCAGTCTCTATCCTGCCAAGACAGAGGAAGAAACCTACTTCGCCCAATCCGACATTTTCCGTGATGGCTCCTTTGCATGGGGAACGTATGCCTGGGCTAACCTGCAGAGCAAGACCGGCAAGGGCAAGGTGTATATGTATTACTTTGACCAAGACTCAGAGAACACCATCGTGAAAAGCCGCAAGGGAGGAGCCAGCCATGTGGCAGAGATGCCATTCATCTATGGCTATAAGTTTGGCACTGGAAAGATGACCGAGACGGAGCAGCACATGGAACAAATCATGTCACGCTATTGGATTAACTTTACCAAGACTGGCAATCCAAATGGGGATAGCCTTCCTTTCTGGACTACCTACCAGGAAGGTAAACCAACGGTGATGATTATGAAGGAAGGACTGCATTTGGGTCCTGTTCAAAATCAAAAGCAAATGGACTTCTTCGAGAAGTTCTTCAAGGAAAAAAGAAAATAATACGTCAAGTTCCAAGTGGCATTTCTCCCACTTGGAACTTTTTCATTAAAGAGATCTCAGGGCACCTGCATAAACCTGTGTTTAGGTATAGATGGTAGTAAGTCTAAACAGGTACTTTACTCTTCACTCTTCACCTTTTCGCCGGAAACCTCGATAAACACTGGGGTTGTGAGAGGTGAGGAGTTGGCTCAACTCTTCACCACTCTTCACCCACTCTTCGCCTTGTTACGAAAAGCCCAGTCCCATTAGGTGGCGATAGTTCTTATCGTCAATAACTGAGTTTGATTGTTTGTTATTACCTTTTGAAGCAGTATTGTCCTTTGCAAGCAACCTTGATGCACCGCTCCATTGGTATGCCGCCACTGCAGCAGATCTTTTCAAAAAACTTTTCTGTCTATATACATTATTTATTATTGTTATACATGCGTATCACGTCGGCATTTATCTGCGTATGCAGATTATTTACGATAGTGTGAACATTATTAGTGAAACTATAATACACCACCAAAGTCCTGGCATTGATACAACTGGCTGAAAGTTATATCGCCATGATAAATAACATTTTTATTTTCATTGTTCTTTCTAATAATATGATATTTTCATTTAATATGATTCGGTTCATGATTCATTATTGAATGAAGTTACTGAATGAAGTTATTGAATGAAGTTATTGATTCGGTTCGCAGGATTGAGCGGCATCTGGTCCGACAACACCAGCGACTTGACCATGTGCAGCGTACCCTGCTTGTATTTCTGGAAATGCTTTGAGGCGATATGCTTCTCGTACGCTTCACGGCTTGCGTATGTTTCAAGAATTGTTATCTTGCATGGATTCTCCTTTTCGCCAACAGCGTACATCGTCAGCACGCCCGGCTCGGTACGCAGGGAGACTTCGCCCACCTCGGTTGCGTATTTCATATACTCGTCGAGATACTGCGGATAAACCTCGATTTTCGACAGGCGCACGATACCATCAGCAGTCATCGGCTTCTTGGCGCACATTCCCGGCTGCTTGTCTAAGTTCCGACATTTGCCGATAATCTCTCCGGTAGCGATATAGGAATATGTCGGAAACTCGAACAGCACGGGTTTTAACTGCGTATAGTCAAGTTTTCCCTCACTGTCAAGTACCTCAGGGGCAGCGTAGGTGTTCGCTATGGAACAGATAAAATTGTCGAAGCCTTCAGTCTCAAAAATATCCTCAACATTACATTCCATTGTCAGCGGAGAGGCATCTATCACTGGAGAACCGTTCTCGCCCCAATGATATTTAAATACTCCAGATTTATTTACAGAGGCACCACTTACACTTCCCACATAGTCGGCCTGTGGGAGCATCTCACGGCTTACAAGGTTGATGGACAGTTTCTTGGACTTGCGAATACCTTGATTGGTATAGTGGCTTTTGCTCATGCTGACCAATACACGGTCGTGACCAATGATGCCCGTATGTCCAACTACGAGCCAATTCACCTTTCCTTCTACCTCTGCACCAACCACCGTCATAGGTTTCGGATAGAGAGCCAGAACGTTTCCGATATTTTTCTTTTCTGTTATCATCATTTCTTTATTTTTTAGTTGTGAAGTATTATCGCTCTTACACGCAGAAGCGAGTATTAATGCGAGAATACAAACTGCATTTATAAAACGTATCTTCATAACTTATTCATATTAATTCATAACTTGTCAATTAAACAGTTTATAAGCATTTCCCCAAAGTATGCCGTCAATATGCAGAGCCAGCATATCTCTCGCTGCTCCATCGGTTGACGGTGCAAAATTACAACAGTCTCGAAAATGTGATGTATCGTTATTTGGGGAATTCATACCATTTTTGCGGTTTTTCCTTTGAATTATTCTTATTTGTCATTAAAATCATATATCTTTGCACGATGAAAGGATGTTGGCAAGCCGCGACAAAGATGCCGTTGACTTGTCAGATAACGTTTAACAACAGAACCATGGACAAGATACTGAAAGTAAGAAAGGTAGGCGACTATATCCGATACCTTGGAGGAAAGGAGCAGCACCCGTTGGTAGGAATCGTTGACTATGCGGCTCTCTCGCCCATACGTCATAGTCTAAATAACTATAGTGTGTATGGCGTGTTCATGCATGAACACCTGACCGTTGATCTGAAGTATGGTTGTGGAAAATATGACTATCAAAGCGGAGGCACAGTAATATGTGTCTCTCCGGGGCAGATAGGAGGTAAAGAAGACAACGGAGAGCGAATTAATCTTGACGGATGGGCATTGCTATTCCATCCCGACATGCTGCACGGCACGCCCTTGGAAAAGGAAATTCGCAATTATACGTTTTTCGATTACAATGCCAATGAAGCCCTGCATACCACGGAAGAGGAATATACACTGCTTGCCGACATCATGAAAAAGGTAAAGATGGAGTTGGACACAAGGCATGATGATATGCAGAACAGCATCCTATTGGATTACATCAGTCTGTTGCTGAACTACTGCAAGCGATTCTATGACAGGCAGTTCCTGACCAGAAAAGTGGAGAATATTGACATGCTTCATCGGTTTAGTTCTGTGCTTGAAGACTATTACGCCAAAGGGGAACAATTCAGGCAAGGGCTGCCCACAGTGGCTTATTGCGCCGATCGGCTCTGTATGTCTGCTGGATATTTCGGAGATATGGTAAAGAAGCATACAGGAGATTCTGCCAAGAATTACATTCACCATTTTATCATTCAGAAGGCAAAGAACCTTCTTGCTTCTGGTGAAACCATTTCAGCCGCAGCCTACGATTTGGGCTTTGATTATCCTCAGCACCTCAGTCGCTTGTTCAAGAAAAAGGAGGGCATATCACCCTCCGAGTATATAGACAAGATAAAACACAGGTAACTCCAAATTCATCAGCGACGAACGAATCCATAGGTTAGGCTCTAGAAAGAATGGTTACCTTTTGCAAAAAATAAGTAAAATAGCAGCAAAGAAAATAGACAATAAGGCTCCATGAGAAGTTATAAACCATATATCATCAAACTATGCATCGTTTTCCTCTGCTTTTGGGGCTGGATACTTACCAGCTATGCCCAGAAGGTAGGAGCAAACGATTATTTCTATGTGCTCAATACCCAACAGGGGCTTTCTGATAACTGTATCCTGCAGATGATGCAGTTGGCAGATGGCAGGTTAGCGGTGAGAACTCCCAAGGGCATCAATCTCTATGATGGAAGGCGTTTCTCATTGATTCCCCTTCCTGCAGAAAAGGCAGAAAGCATCACGAAATACAAGGGGCAGACGCATCTTTATGCCGATAGCCAGGACAGGTTATGGGTAAAGGAATACCAGAAGATATTCTGTATTCTGCTTGCAGAGGGCAGACTTCTGGAGCATCCCCTTGATGCTCTGTCAGGAAATGGAAAAGAGGATAAGATGAAAATGATGCGAAACGGACCGGCTCGGAATGCCATTCAGGATTTGTTTGTTGATAGCAGGAAGAATGTCTGGGTTGTGATGGGTGATTCGCTGCTCAATACGCAGGATGGCAACCAAATCCATTTGAAGAAGGAATGGGGGTGTTTGCAGGATCTGGATACTGATGGCAAACAGGTTTATGCTTTCATGGATTCGGGAATCGTGGCGGTTTTTCAGAAAGACAAGCTGGTCTATACCACTTCTGCCTATTCTGCAGCCGAAGCTCAGCATTATCGGAACACCTCTCTCACCGTTCAGACACCGAGCGGACAGTTTTACCAGATTAGAACCGGACGTGATGAAAAGAACAAGACGGATGCTTCCATCTTCCTGCATTTTAATCCGGAAACCCGTAAGTATTCCAGGATCTTCGCATGCGATTACATCTTGCATACATTGAATATGTCATCAGACAATCAGGCCTTGATCAGCTGTCAGCATGGTTATCTGATGTTCGACTTCAAGTTGGGAACTGCTCCACGCGAGGTAAAGGAATTGTCTTTACCTGATGGAAAATCACTCACCACGGGCATCAATACGGTTTATCGGGATAAGGAAGGAGCCATCTGGCTGGGAACCTATCATGATGGTCTGATTTATGTTTCACCCATGTTGGGCCTCTTCTTTACAATAGACCAACCCTGGTGGAAGTCGGGATGGGCGATAGCTGGCTTTGTGGTTTTCCTCGTGATTCTGGTGGGCATCATCACTCTTTATCTCCGTAGAGGGAAGAAAGTAAATGTAACAAATGCTAATTCCGTAAAAGATAACAATCCTTCCTTGCCAGAGGATAGCCTGCTACCGGAAACAGCCGAAGCTATTAATCGGGAGCCCGAGCTGATCCTTCAGGTGCGTGCTCTGATAGAGCAGCATCTTGGAGATGGCGAATATGGCGTGGAACAACTGGCACAGGATCTCTGTATGGAGCGGACAGGACTTTATAAAAAGCTGACGGCTCTGACCCATACCACTCCTGTGGCATTTATCCGCAGCATTCGCCTTCATCATGCGGCAGTCTTGCTTCAGGAGGGTAAGCAGAGTGTGAATGAAATTGCCGAGCTAACGGGATTCAGCTCGCCCAGCTATTTTACCAAGTGTTTTAAGAAGGAATTTGGCGTTTTGCCTTCCGAATATAGATAAATGATGCCGGAACAGCCCTGAAATGGGGCTTTTTCCGGCATTTTTCAACAAATGTGCCACTCGATTCTTCATTTGTTTTATCCCTTTTCCACCATTTAGCATTACCTTTGCAACCGAAATACAATCTGATGTATTTGTAACTGTACAAATCATAAACCCTCTAATATAATAAACAAGAGTATGCTAAAGAATTTATCTCTCATTGCCCTTTTGGGCATCGCTGCCGTTGGCGTTCCAAGTGAACTCTGCGCCAAGAGCGTAAAGGTGGCAGGCACACAGAAAGGTGCGGCTGCCAAGTCCATCACCCGTCAGGTAGCTCAGCAGAATGTAACCATCGAATTCTATTCTCCATCCATCGTCCGCATCTTGAAATCAGATGCCGGACTTGCTGCTCCCGTTCAGAAGAAAAGCTATTCTGTCATCTTGAAGCCTCAGCAGCTGAAGGATGTTCAGATACAGGAAAATGGAGATGTTGTAAATATTAAATCTAAATTCATTTGCGTCGAACTGAACCAGCAGACTGGCGAAATCCGCTTCCTTTCGAAGGATGGAAAGCTGCTGCTTACTGATACGAAGACCCGTCTGGAAGCTCGCAAGGATGAAGCCAACAAGGGCAAGTACCGTATTGAGCAGGACTTCCGTCTTGCCGACGACGAGGCCATCTATGGTCTGGGACAGTTGCGTGATGTTCATATGAATCAGCGTGGCCGTCAGAACATCGTACTCTGGAATAATAATACTTATATCGCCATCCCTTATTTCACCAGCGAGAAAGGCTATGGTCTTTACTGGGACAATGCGGGAAAAACCTATTTCAATGATATCGTAGCATCCAAGGAAGACCACAGACAGTCTTCCCGTACTTCCTTCACCAGTGAGGTAGGAACCTGTGCCGACTACTATTTTATGTACAAGGATGGTACACAGGATGGAGTCATCGCCAGCATCCGGGAACTGACCGGACAGGCCACGATGTTCCCGAAATGGGCGATGGGCTTCTGGCAATGCCGCGAGCGCTATAAGACCAGCGATGAACTGGCGGGCGTATTGGACAAGTATCGCGAACTGAAGATTCCTACCGATGCCATCGTGCAGGACTGGCAGTATTGGGGATGCGACTCCAACTGGAATGCGATGAAATTCCAGAACCCATACTATATAAATAAGGTAGGCGACCCAGCCTTTGCCAAGTATCTTCCTACAGATATGAAGCAGATGAAGGCACAGGGAGAGCCTCGTCTGAAGAGTCCGGAGGAAATGGTGAAGTATGTTCACAAGAACGATGCCCATCTGATGATTTCCATCTGGGCAAGTTTCGGTCCTTGGACAGATCAGTATCGTGAACTGAAGAAGATGAATGCGCTCCTTCCTTTCGAAACCTGGCCAAGAAACAGTGGCGTGATGCCATACGATGTCTTCAATCCAAAGGCACGCAACCTCTACTGGAAGTATCTTACTCATCTTTACCAGATGGGCTTCGATGCCTGGTGGACCGATTCTACGGAACCAGACCATTTTGAGAAACCGGGCGATGAGAACTATCAGACCTACGATGGTTCATGGCTGGGAGTGAAGAACGCCTTCCCATTATTGCATAACAAGAGCATCTACGAGCATCAGAGAGCGATGAAGGGCAACGCAAAGCGTTCGCTCCAGATGACCCGTAGCGGCAGTTTCGGTATTCAGCATTATGGCACCATCTGCTGGAGCGGTGACGTGGTGGCTTCCTGGAACGAGATGAAGAATCAGATTCCATCGGGCTTGAACTTCTCCCTCTGTGGTATCCCATTCTGGAACACCGACCTGGGAGGTTTCTTCTACTGGGAGTTTGAACAGAATCCAAAGAATCCTGCCATTCAGGAATTGCAGACCCGCTGGATGCAGTGGGGAACCTTCATGCCATTGATGCGCAACCACTGTTCTTCGCCGATGGTAAGCGAACTGTATGAGTTCGGAAAACAGGGCGACTGGGCTTATGATGCCATGATCAGGACCATCAAGCTGCGCTATCGCCTTTTGCCTTATATCTACAGTACGGCTGGCGACTGTGTACAGAATAGCGGAAGCATGATGCGTGCCCTGGTAATGGATTATGCGGCAGACAAGAAGGCTTCTCGCCTGAACGATGAGTATCTCTTCGGCCGCAACATCCTGGTGAAGCCGGTAACCGATCCTTTATACACCTGGAAGGATAAGGAGAAGAAGGGCCATGCCATCTATCCAGATGTAAGGAAGGCAGCTGCGCCTGTGAATGTTTACTTGCCAAAGGGTAATAAATGGTATGATTTCTGGAGCAATGCCCAGTATGAGGGCGGTCAGGATATCCAGCGCCTTTGTCCTATCGACATCATGCCTGTGTTCATCAAGGCTGGTACCATTCTGCCATTCGGTCCTGAAGTTCAGTATAGTTCAGAGAAACCTTGGGATGAGTTGGAAATCCGTGTTTATCCAGGTGCAGACGGCTCGTTTACACTCTATGAGGACGAGGGCGACAACTACAACTATGAGAAGGGAAAATTCTCTGAAATCCAGTTTGTATGGAATGAAGCAGACAGAACCCTGAACATCGCGCCACGTAAGGGCAGTTATAAGGGAATGCTCCAGCATCGCAGATTCCACATCGTGCTGGTGGGTGCTGATAGCGGAATAGGCGATCAGCCTATGCAGGCAAGCAAGAGCGTGGAATATGACGGAAAGGCCGTCAAGATACAGCTGTAGAGTTGAATACAGCTGTAAATTTGAAAATGGAAAATACAAAGCACCATTGGCTATGAATGTATAACCAATGGTGCTTCAAGAATCGTTATAGAATTTTAGTTTCAAAGAAATTCTTAATCCTGTATATACCTATATCATGCTTATAGCGTCCGAACTAATGATGTGATATTTCTATTAATTCTGCTTCGGTTTGTACTTTCCTTCGTCTAAACGATGAGCTACTCCTTGCTCGGCGAAAGCGTAAGGTATATATATGGTACCACCACTTCCTCCGTTTAAGGTGAAATTTGGCACCTTAAAAGATAGGATAAGGTTTCAAAGTCGCAATTTGCGACCTTGAAGAAGTTTGGAAGTCGCAATTTGCGACTTCAAGTTATCAAATTCATTTGGGGTCAATTGAAACATAAAGTCTTCAGGAAAACGCTCTATATTACGTTTTACCTGCTCATTCAATCTTTTTGTTTCTACTCCATACAGTTCAGCCAAGTCACGGTCAAGCATCACTTGTTGTCCTCTGATAACTCGTATCAGAGACTCCACTTTATTTTCTACAGACAATTGCTGATTACCTGATTTAGCTACACTATCGTCCTTTGCCATTTTCTATAATCCAATTAAATTAGAAGATTTCAGCAAAGGTACAACAAAAATCGAAAATAAACAAGAGAACTTGCTTTTTTATGTATTCAGCAGGTACATTTTTACACATTTTCGAGGTTTTTCTAAGCTTTCTCCGTTATTACCAGCACATGGCTTTCGTCACTCAATGTGGTGGCGAAGATATAGGTTTCTCCACCATCCTTCAGCTTCAGACGCTTGCGCAATTCTGCCACGGAAAGGGGGAAGTTGCGGGTGGCGATGTTTGCCTTGGTAATGCCTGAGAGATGACGCTTCAACTCCTTCTTATTAAAGGAAGAAACGGCGATGATGCGGAAACTTCTGCCTGGGAATGCTTCGATAGGTGCCTGGCTCACGAAGAGATGGCTGTTCTTGGAAAGCATTCTGGCTCCATATCGCTCAGATAAGACGCTGAAACAGCCGGCTTTCATCAACGAGGCATTCGGCTCGTAAAGATACTGCATCTCTTCAAGGGGGGATGGGGATATCTTCACCGAAGAAGCCTCCATATCCAATTCTTCGCAGACGAAGCATTGCGCATCATTGACGCAATAAATGCGGAGATTCCCGGCATGTTTTACTTCTCCAGCTGCCGATGAAGCCTCCATTTCGCCCATATTTCGCGCTGACAGCACTAAAAGAAGCTCCTTGCACTCATTGTTCACGGAGATGATATGAACCTCTCTTACGTGGCTTAATTCGCTTATGGCACGGTGCCAGTCGAGCATCGGAGAGAGTTTGATGATAACGTAATCTGCCTTCGAAAGCATCTCTTCCTGCAAAACGGTGACATCGGGCGTGCAATCCTTCAAGGATACTACCTTGTTGCCTGCATCGTCTCTACGGGCAGGGTCAATGAAGATTAGCTTAAGACCAAGATTGGTCTTAAGTAATGACCGAGACTGCTCTTCAGTTATGCCTAAAGAATCTGATGTTGAATCATCTTTCTTTGGCAGAAAAGAATGCAGCACCTCTATTCCGTCGCCATTTTTCACGATGGCGTTTTTCAAGCCCAACCGCCTGAAGTTTTCCTTCGCTGCTTCACAGAGATGAGCCTGACGCTCTACATACATCGACTTCACTCCTAATCGGGAAGCAATGTATGAGAAGTCTACTCCGAAGCCGCCGGTCAGGTCAACAAACCCGATTTCATCAGAAAAATCTCCTGCATGAGGTTCTTCTTTTGTTTCATTAACATTCTTATCTACTTCTGTTAATATCTGTTGCCTTTTAGAAGTGGCTTCATTTTTGGCGAATTCTGAATCAACTGCCCCTTTGCCCGCAAATTCGCAAATTTCAGAAAGATGAAGATTTGAGGCGTTTTCGCTCTCCGTTTCCTTTTCTCGTCCGATTTCGGATGATGAAAAAGACAAACCGAGCAAACGGGCTGCGAGTTCAGCCTTATAAAGTGCCGTCTGTTCTGACGAACATTGCTCCATCGAAATATGAGGGGGATAGATGATGCCATCGATGCTTGCCCAACGGGGCAGTTTCACACGAGCCATCTTTCGCCCACGAATCTGGTCGAGAGCGAAAGGCATATCTACCTCGGGATACTTGCTGCCGAGGAAAGCCAACTGGCGAACATCATCGTCCTGATGCTGGCGGATAAAATCGAGCGTTGCTTGGTTCATTCTTTCTGTTGAGTGATTCGTCATTACATTACTTATTCTTAATAACCGCAAAATTACGATATTCTGATGAGACTACAAAATATTTCTCAGAATATCTGATAATTTACTCAAATTTCGCATGTAAACTCCACACGCCCTTTCAGGGCGCGTGGGGCAAAACTTGCGAAAGCTCAATACATAACTATCGGAGATAGACCAACTGCCTAAGAAGAACAGAAGGCTAGTAGAAGGCAAACAGAAAGCTGGCAAAAGGCAAACAGAAAGCTGGCAAAAGGCAAACAGCCGACTAGCGCAACAGAGGCTAGTCGGCTGTTCCTGTATAACAGTTTGCCAAACATCCTTTCCTTTATTTCAATTCAAACACGATTGGCAGGAATATCGCATTCTACTCTTCACTCTTCACCATTCCGATATAAAGAACTGAAACACAACGTATTACATGAGTGAAGAGATATTCTGCACTCTTCACCCACTCTTCACCACTCTTCACCTTTTACGATAATGGGCAAGGTATAAACGCAGAGCCGCTTAGCTGTCATCAGCCCTAAAAAGGTGAAGGGCGGGTGAAGAGTCAAAAACCACTCTTCACCCGCCCAACTTCCTATCCTTCAACCACTTACACCCAAAAGGTGAAGAGTGAAGAGTTGTTGGGAAAATTCTCTCGCATCCGTAAAGATGCAGAGAGAAAATTCCGGTGTCTCAAAAGAAACGATGGATTAGTCAGCCAACTTAGCCTTCAAGAACTCACGGTTCAAGCGGGCGA